>JGI24121J20154_1000010_pt1 | contig 257864 bp, 250 predicted proteins | sample Subbio2Aug_QV12A_FD_20154 | JGI IMG/M metagenome (IMG submission 20154)
CCCAGCCCAACAGCCGGATCGGCGAGTTGCTCCCGCATCGCTGGAAGCCAGAATCCGCCACCTGAATCAGAAATCAACCTGGGTTTGCCGGGCGCTTACGCTTGTTCGGCCCTGAGTAGGGCTAAGTCTCATTGAAGCAGGCTGCGCCATAACTTCAGTGTGACCTTTCCTTTGGCCAGCAATGGGAGACCTTTTCCGTGCGCATCGATCGTGTTGGGCGGATCGGTGGCTTCCTTAAATCGTTTTCCTCGGGGTTAGAGCATAAGGAATCGACGTAGAATCTTCAGGCCGACGTTCCCGCTTTTTTCGGGATGAAACTGACAACCAAGCACATTCTTGTTGCTGACTACCGCCGTGATGGCCCCTCCACTAGATTGGCAATCAGCGATTCGGAGCAGGGCTTGGCTAGGCTGCGCCATGAACGAATGAACAAAATAAGCGGCCTCGCCAGGGTTGATGTCGGCTAACACTGTTCCCTCCCAACAGCAGCTATTAAATGGGTGCAGCGCCTTCCACCCGATGTGAGGAAGCTTGTTCGGTTGTCCGTCGGCCCCCTGAGATGGTATTTCCACAACGCTACCGGGGAGCAGGGCAAGGCCGGCGGTTTCACCGAATTCTGTGCTTTTCTCGAAGAGTAGTTGCATACCTAGGCAAATCCCGAGTAGAGGTGTTCCGCGGTTGGCGATTTCGCGAATGACCGCGACGAGCCCGCGACGGGCAAGTTCCTCCATTGCGTAGGGAAAGGCGCCAACGCCAGGTAGTACTATCCGGTCGGCTAGCCGAATGAGCTGTGGATCGGCGCTGACCAGAACCTTTGCGCCGACATGCTCAAGGGCGCGTTGGACGCTGAGCAGATTTCCCATGCCGTAATCGATGATGGTGACTTCAGGGGGGCGCATATTTCCTCACATTGATTCCTGCGCGATGCGCCGTTTCGCGGATGTCTCCGAGAGATGCCCGGTTGTAGTGCAGGATGTCGGCCATGGCGACGGCGTCGGCGCCACCCTCAAATACGACGCTCACCACGTCGGCGGGCTGTCCCAGTCCGCCGCTTGCAATCACCGGCACCGAGACGGTCGAGGATACGGCGAGGGTTAGTGCTACGTCTAAGCCCTTGCGTGTACCTTCGCGATCAATGGATGTCAGCAGTATCTCCCCGGCACCCAGTGCAACGGCTTCGCGGACCCAGTCGACGACATCCTTTCCTGTCCGCTCGCGGCCGTTGTCGGTGTAGGCTTCCCATCGATCGGGCCCGACTTGTTTGGCTTCGACTGAGAGCACCATGCACTGGCTGCCAAAACGTTTGGCGATGTCGGAGATCAGTCTGGGATTGGCTAACGCAGCGGTATTGACGGCAACCTTGTCTGCTCCGGCACGAAGAACATGGGTCGCGTCATCGACAGTGCGGATGCCGCCACCCACCGTCATCGGGATGAAAATGTCGCGGGCCGCCAGCCCAATGAGGTCGGCCAAGTGATTACGGCCGTAGAGGCTGGCGACACAGTCCATATAGATCAGTTCATCGGCACCCTGCAAGTAGTATTTGAGTGCGTACTCTTGAGGCGAACCGATCACGCGCAAGCCCTCAAGGTGGATGCCCTTGATCAAGTTCGGGCCCTTGATGTCCAAGCGCGCGATAAGCCGGACGTTGCGCGTATTGCTCACTCAGACTTCCATACTGCGTGTTTGAGGCGCCATTCGTCGTCGCGCTTTTCCCACAGATGCGGGGAACGAAATTTGTCGACGGTGGCGTGGAATTCTTCTTCGCTGATTGAGATGTAATCGAGAAACTCTTTGAAGTATTTGCGAGGAAATTCCTGATCGTAGCGACGTACGAGCTGGACACCCTCTTCGCGCGTGATCTTGCCGTTACGAATCTCCTGTGCAGCGTCGTAGGTGGCGCGGCCGATCCCGAATTTGATCAGCGTTGTGTAGTAGTGGAACATGTCGACTCGGTCGTCGATGCTACTGTACTTGGAGTAGGTCCCTTCGGTGCGCTCGGTGTTCGCCTGAAAGCCAGTGTTCTCAACGGCGTAGTAGTAACACTCTTGCGGATCCCATTTGAGGTAATAGCCGAGATAGTGCACCTCGATGCCCTTGCTTTCCAGATAGTCGGCGCTTGGCGGAATATAAGGCGCGAAGTCATGTGGCTTGAACTCGCCTTCGGCGATGATTGCTTCAATCGACTTTCCCCCGAGAACAATGTCTTCTGGGCGACCCGCCGAAAAAAACTTTCGGTCCATCGTCGGCACGTAGTTTTCATCCGGGTTGTTGCCGTATTCAGCTTGATTTTCGCCATACATCACCAGCGGTACGTCGAATTTTGTGGCCATCAGTGGACCGATGATGCGTTGGCCGACGATGAAAGGCTGGAAGGGATGCAGCAGGTTCAGAAAGGCCATGCGCGTCAGGTAGCGGTGAAGGCGGCCGTTCGGCGTAAACAGAATGTTATCCAGGCCGCCGATATGCATCCAGTTCTCGAAATTCTTCCAGCCGATCTCGGTGTATTTGTGCGGTGCCCAGGTTACGGTCAGCGGATTCATGCCGTAGCGGTACTTGAGAACGTGGGCAGTATAAGCACTGTCCTTGCCGCCGCTACCCGGGACGATCACGTCGTAGCCGCTACCGTTGCTCCGGTGCTTGTCGAGGAGGGCGACGAGCTGCTGTTCACGCCGAGCCCAGTCAATTGTCGAGGCCTTTGCATCGTTGTAACGGCAAGCGTCGCACACACCGTCCGCGTCAAAGCCGATGGTGGCTTTCTTTTCGTCGCGCTTGTGCTGGAACTCAACCGTTGAGCTCGGACGCTGATTGGAGATGACGCAGCATTTGCAGAACAAGACCTCTTCGGGTAAGCCAAAGTACGCAATAGACATGATCAGTTTTTACGGCCAACAAAGAAAAATTCGGTTGCGGGCAGGGCTCCGGTATCGACAAGGATTCTGTCCATTTCCTTGAGGAAGCTAGCGGCGAGCGCGTTGGTCGTCTCGTCGTAGCGCAGGCCGCCAATGAATTCGTGGAAGAATGCATAGCGCCACTCGAAATGCACTTGAGCAAAGAGTTCGTTGAGCAGTGGATACATTTGGGTATAGCCTGCTTCGTTATCGTTTACCGATTGCAGGTTGCCACCATCTTCTGATTCGTAGCGCAGGCCGTGGTAAAGCTTCTCGACTTCGGCCGCAATAGCGTCGGGTTCGCTACGCAAGGGGATGTCTCGGTAGAAATTGTTACCTAACGAGAGCAATGTCGAGAGCAGCAACGAGAATGCTGCGTTGCTTTTTGCCACGCGGTCGCGCGCTGGCTCATGCACCAATATCAGCCCGCCCGGCTTGAGCAGGTCGCGCGTCCGTTGCTGGATGGCTCGCTGATCGGTGAAGTGATGCAGTGCGCCGAGGAAGACAATTGCATCGAAGCTCTCGGTGTGTAGTTCGGGATGGAAGAGATAATCGCCAGCGATGTAGTGCAGTGCCCCGCGTTCTCCTCTCCAGGGGTCGCTGTCGGCGACCTGCTGGGCGACCTCTATGCACCTGCTTGACAGGTCCAAACCGACGACTTCGAAGCCGCTACGAGCCAGTTCCAAGCTCAGATAGCCTGGACCACAGCCGACCTCTAGCACGCGCACTTCAGCCGCGCTGCGCCCGGTCAGACGCTTGATGGCGTCACGAATCAGTTCGTACTGTTCAATGAAATCGAGTTTTACAAATTCTGGGCGGCGCCAGGAGTTGTTGTAAAAATAGTCGCAGGGTTTCGCGCGGCGGAGGTCTGGTATGTGGCCATTGGATACTCGCTCCTCGATCTGGGAGTCAAAGGCCTGAGCTTCTTGCTTGAGGTTGTTGCGGTCCTGAGAGGAGTTCATTTCGGCATGGTCAAATTGGGTGTCGAAGATTCGCTGGGGATAGGCCTACATGCAGTCGACGAAGTACTTTTGTATGTCTCTGTCCCAAGTCGCAATGTCGCGCAGTATCTGGTGGAAAGCCAAGGCGCTGTTGCCATCGCCAAACAGTGTGCGCGGCGTCCGTGGGATCGATGGCACGCGTGCGATGGCATCAAGGATGTCACGCTTTGTGATCATCACCTCCATGACAGACGGCGTCTGTACCCGCTTGTGCTGGCGCGAGCCAAGGTTGATCGTGGGTACGCCGAAATGGGGGGCTTCCCGGATGCCCGCACTAGAATTGCCGATAATGTACTGGGCGTGCTTTAGCAGCGTGAGGAAGTACTCGAAGCGCATCGACGGGTAGATGGCGATGCGATTGCTGTTACGTAGACGCGTGTATTCATTGAGTATGATGTCGGTTCCGTGATCGTTGTTTGGGTAGAGAACGACAAAGTTTTGCCCAGTTTCGAGAATACTGTCGACTAGCACAGCAACCTGCTGACGAATCAGCTTGATTTCGGTTGTGACCGGGTGAAACATAAGGATTGCGTACTCGCCGAAATCAAAGCCGTAATAGCCTCGCACCTCTTCAAGTGATGGCAGATTCGCCGAGTTCATGACGTCGACGTCCGGTGAGCCGATGACGTGGATCGTTTCGCTACGCTCTCCGAGTTGAACTAGGCGCTTTCTGGCTTGTTCGTTGGCGACGAAATGCAGATGCGACATTTTCGAGATTGAGTGCCGGATCACTTCGTCGATCGTTCCCGAAACCTCGCCTCCCTCGATGTGAGCGACGCGGATATTGTTGAGTGCACCAACAAGCGCGCCGGCCAGTGCTTCGATCCGGTCGCCGTGTACAACGATCATCTCGGGTAGCATTTCCTTGACGTAGTCGGATAAGCCAGCGACGGTCTTGGCCAGGACCTGGTCCATCGAATCGTTTTCGTTCTGATTGATGAACCGGTAGAGGTTGAGTAGGCCAGCTTTGCGTACCTCATCCCAAGTCGATCCGTACTTGGAGAGCATGTGCATGCCAGTGATGAATACATGCACCTCGAAGTGCTCGTCAGCCTGCAGGCGTAGCATGAGTGACTTGAGCTTGCCGAAGTCAGCTCGGGTTCCTGTCAGGAAGATTATCTTGCGGCGCTGCAGTGAGCTCATTGCGAAACGTCGGTGCTTTTCAACTGGAAGCCAGCGCGAATATTGGCTGCTGCTCTCCTGCCAAGTAGGGACTCGTAGTCGGCAGACGTGAAATCGCCGCCACCGGGGCGTTTTACCCAGATGTTATTCTCATTGAGTGGCTCGCCGGTGGAAATGTCGCGAATCGCGACGACAGACGCGAAGGCGAACGCGATTGTTGGCTTTTCCGCCGCGACAGCGGTTTTTTCGCCGCCGCGAGCGGACCAGATTACGCGGGTTCCGGTGATCAGATCTTTCAGCGCTGCGGGGTCCATCGAGCAGACGATGTCCGGTCCGGGCCTGCTCATGTGATCGGTAAAGTGGCGCTCGACAATAGATGCGCCGAGCGCAACTGCGCCGAGACAGGTGTAATTCGAGACGGTGTGATCCGACAGGCCGACAATCGCGTCGGGGAAGGCGTCCTGAAGTATCTGCATGGCGCCGAGTCGGACTAGTTCAGGTGGCGTCGGGTAGACGTTTGTGCAGTGGAGAAGCGCGAACGGCACCTTGGCTGCACGCAGTATCTCGACTGAGGGGCTGATTGAATCGATGGTGTTCATGCCGGTGCTCATGATGACTGGCTTGCCGGCTTGCGCGATATGGCGGATAAGCGGGTAGTTGTTGCATTCGCCAGAGCCAATCTTGAAGGCCGGCACGTCAAAGCTGATCAGCCGGTCCGCCGCCGCACGCGAAAATGGTGTGCTGATGTAGATGGCGCCGCGCGAGAGTATGTGATCCATCAGCACGCGTTCGTCAGTTTCGTCGAGCGAGCAGCGTGCCATGATCTCATGGATAGACTCCTCGGCGTTGCCCGGAATGACCCACCGGGCTTCCTCGGACATTTCGTCATTGACGATATGCGTCTGGTGCTTGATGATTTCAGCCCCGGCGTCAATGGCAGCATCGGCCATGGTGATCGCTGTTTCGAGCGAGCCTTCGTGGTTGATACCAATCTCGGCGATGACGACTGGCGGGTGTTCTGGGCCGATGCGACGCCCATTGATGATCAATTCGCGCGACATAGTTTCTCCACCATGGCAAAATCTTCTTCGGTATCAATGTCGATGCTTTCCTGTTCGGACATGATGTAGGGGGCGCCGCCGTTCGATGGGATACTGGTACGTGCGAGAAATTCGGCGAGCGGGAAGATGTAAATCGCCCCATTGGGATGGAAAGCTACAGGCAGAGTCTGGCGGTTAGCGTTGGTTAGGTGCTCGTCGAACAATGATTGAAGTCGCCCGTCGGCCGTCAACGTGAAGGACTTGAACGGCGTCTTTTTTAACTCGGTGACACTAAGGCAGATGTTGCTATCGGTCGACGTCATTACGGTAAAAGCTGCGTCAATGTGATTCCCCGTTCGCAATGGTGAGGTTGGTTGCAGGAAAACGAGATACGGGTTTTCGGCAGTTAGCTCTTCTGGAATCTGACGTACAAAATCCCAGACAACCTCGCTGGCAGTCGCTGAATCAGTGGCAGCACTGGCTGCCCTTTGGACGACGTCTGCTCCCATTTCACGAGCCAGCCGGAGAGCATCGGCATCGTCCGAGGAGACGTAGACTCTGTCGATCCGGGCAGCATCATGTGCAGCTTGAATTGTGTGCGCCAACAAGGGTTTGCCGAGGAGCATGCGTAAATTTTTCTGCTTGACCCCCTTGGATCCTGCACGCGCCGGAATCAGCGCAATTACTACTTTTCCCTTGAATGCCATGGCTGCCTGACTATGATTTGTAGAAAATCGAAGCGTTCAGATCGAGAAGGCTTGGAATACGTTCGCACAAATTCTTTTCGTCGATCCCGACAAAGCAGTGCAAAGCTGATTTTGCCCTGTTGCGTTGTCTGCTGGTAACGCGGTGCTGGCAGGCCTACCGCTTCTCCGGCTAGTATCTTCGACTCCGGTTCCCTACGTCAATCGGCAATCTTGTGTAGAGGGGGGGGAGGTGTCGGCTGAAACGCCGGCGTGTTTATGCGAATGACTTTTCTTCGGTCCCGTTCGATAAGAGGCATAGCAGCCCGCCAAAATGCATCCGTTAACATCTGCGATTAAGTTGAGCGAATAGGAGCAAAGACATGGAAGGTGAAGAAAAAATTTTTAGTGAAAACTTGGCGGTTTTGGCAAAACGATGGCCAAGTTTGGCTCAGATGGTGCTTGCTCAAGATATTGGGTCTTTGGCAGTGGATTTGCGTAAGGGAATTGAATCTACCATAACTATTAATGGTATCCAGTTGAGTAGTCGCCATGACAGAATAGGAGAAGCGCGTTTACAGGCTGAATCTCTCCAGGGGAGTTGCCCATTTGTTTATCTCTACGGGCCTGGACTTGGTGAATTGCCCCGGGCTTTTCTGAAGAGGTCTGATGTGCAGAAACTCGAAGTTAGAATTCTAAATGAGAAAATTTTCGCGCTAGTCATGCACTTGGTGGATCAGACAGATTGGCTGGGTAGTCCTCGAGTGTCGTTGGCAATGGCGGGAGATGATCGAAATATATTCCTGCCATTTTTTGCTTCGCCGCCTGAGTTGACTCTGGCCAGTGACACAAATGCAAAAATCCGTGATCGGCTTGTCTGTCAAATGACAGCCCCATTCATGAACAAGGATTTCTTACCGAATGACTTGAATCTTCTGGCGCGAGTTGAGAGTAATCGCACGCTGTTGGCCAGTGATGGAGATGTGTCGGAATTCTTTAATTCCCGGCCAGGTGACGAAGCATGGGTGATCGCCACGGGCCCTAGTTTGGAGCGGCATTTTGAACAAATTTGTGCGTCACGTAATCAAGGAAGTGCCCCGTTTCTGATAGCGGTGGACAGTGCTTTGGTGCCTTTGCACAAGCATGGAATTCGGCCGGATATTGTGGTTTCAATTGATAAGCTTATGAATGCACATATCCTGCCCCCGGATATTTCGGATGGTTTGCCCTTGGTGTATTTCCCTTTGCTTGAACCTGCGCTGCTAGAGGCATGGAAGGGGCCTCGATATGCCGCTTACTCAACTAACCCGCTTTACTCAAAGTTGAAGAGGGATGTTCCTAAGGGGGAGCTATTTGTTGGCGGCAGTGTATTGCATGCGGCGGTTGATCTTGCTGTGAAAATGGGTGTGCGGAGATTGGTGCTTTTTGGTGCTGATTTTTCCTACGTCGAAGGTAAGTTTCATGCTGATTGGGATCCTGGGGAAATAGCGCCAGATATGGAGCCATTGGAGTGGGTGTTAAATGGCCACGGTAAACGAGTCGGGACCCAAACAAATCTGCGGAATTATCTTTGTGCTTTGGAGGATTATGTTGCATTGCATCCTGATGTTATCTTTTTAAACACGTGCCGTGATGGGGCATGGATAGCGGGAACAGACTATCATCCGGAGCTTGTTGCATGAATAATATCGCGGAATGGATATCGACTGCTCGTAATATCGCAGTCCAGTGTCGTTTGGGTATGACTCTGGAGGCAGGCGTTGCAATAACAGGCTTTCTTCCGGTAATGGCAAATGAGTTGATTGAAAAAATTGATGGCGATTTTATTGTGTTGATTAATGATTTGAATAAATGTCACAAAAATTCGGATTGGTTAGGGGTGGCAGACTGCCTTGAATTTGATTTGGTGATATGGCTTGAAAGACTAAATTCAGCGTCAGGGTGATTTATATGTCCTTGACCGCGCCGAGGCAACTCAGGAGGCCGTCAAGGCAAACGCGCTAGGCCTGTTGCTGAAATCAGGTCGATGCCCGGATCAGTTGCAGCAGTTCCTCGCCGTAGTGCTCGATCTTGGCGCTGCCCATGCCGGTGATGCCGGCGAGCAGGCCGTGGCTGAACGGCCGGCATTCGGCGAGTTCGCGCAGGGTCTTGTCGTGCAGGATGACATAGGCCGGCACACTCTGTTCGCGCGCGGTGTCGGCGCGCCACTGGCGCAGGCGCTGGAACAGCGCGGCGTCGGCGGGCGCCAGGTCGACCAGCGGGGCGCGGCTGCTCTTGCTCGGTGCGCTGCGTCTCTTCGTTGGCCGGCGCAGTTGCACGCTGCGCTGGCCCTTGAGCACTTCGCGTGCCGCTTCGGTCAGTTGCAGTGCGCCGTGTTCGGTCATGTCGACATGGACCAGGCCGGCAGCGGCGAGCTGGCGGAAGACGCTCTTCCATTCGCGCTCGTCGAGTTCGCTGCCGACGCCGAAGGTCGGCAACTGGTCGTGGCCCCATTGGCGCATCTTGTCGCTGGATTTGCCGCGCAGCACGTCGATCAGGTGGCTGACGCCGAAGCGCATGCCGGTGCGGTAGATTGCCGACAGGGCCTTCTGCGCGGCCTGGGTGCCGTCCCACAGTTCCGGCGGTTCGGCGCAGACGTCGCAGTTACCGCAGGGCTGGCGCTCTTCGCCGAAATAGTTGAGCAGCACCTGGCGTCGGCAGCGCGGCGCCTCGCAATAGGCGAGCAGGGCGGTCAGGCGTTGCGATTCGAGGATTTTCTGGCCTTCGCCGGCACCCGATTCGGCGATGCGCGCATGCTGCAGGGCGACATCCTGCATGCCGTAGGCCATCCAGGCTTCCGACGGCTCGCCGTCGCGGCCGGCGCGGCCGGTTTCCTGATAGTAGGCTTCGATGCTCTTCGGCAGATCCAGGTGGGCGACGAAGCGCACGTCGGGCTTGTCGATGCCCATGCCGAAGGCGATCGTCGCGCACATGACCAGACCGTCTTCGCGTAGGAAACGGCGCTGGTTGGCAGCCCGCTCGTTGGCCGGCAGGCCGGCGTGGTAGGGCAGTGCCGGGTAGCCTTGAGTGGACAGCCAGGCGGCGGTTTCCTCGACCTTCTTGCGCGACAGGCAATAGACGATGCCGGCCTGGCCTTTGCGCCCGCCAAGGAAGACGAGCAGCTGCTGGCGCGCGTTGTCCTTCTCGACGACGGTGTAGCGGATGTTCGGGCGGTCGAAGCTGGACAGGAAGACGCGCGCTTCGCCCAGGCCCAGGCGCTGCAGCATCTCGTTCTGCGTCGCCCGGTCGGCGGTGGCGGTGAGCGCGATGCGCGGCACCCGCGGGTAGCGTTCGTGCAGCGCCGACAGTTGCAGGTATTCCGGGCGGAAATCGTGCCCCCATTGCGACACGCAGTGCGCCTCGTCGATGGCGAACAGGGCGAGCTTGCCGGCTTCGCAGAGGGCGTCGAACATGGCCAGGGTGCGGTCGAGCATCAGCCGTTCGGGGGCGATGTAGACGAGGTCGAGCTGGCCGGCGAAGATCGCCTGTTCGACAGCTTGCGCTTCACGCCGGTCGAGCGTCGAGTTGAGCACGGCAGCGCGCACGCCGAGCTGGGTCAGTGCGTCGACCTGGTCCTGCATCAGTGCGATCAGCGGCGAGACGACGATGGCGCAACCTGGGCGCAGCAGCGCCGGAATCTGGTAACACAGGCTCTTGCCACCGCCGGTCGGCATCAGCACCAGGGCGTCGCCGCCGCCGGCCACATGGGCAATGATCTCGGCCTGCTCGCCGCGGAAGGCGGGGTAGCCGAAAACATCGCGCAGGATGTCGAGGGCGCTGCCGTTCTGCTTCATTGGGCGAGCGGGCGCAGGATTTCGCGGTGTAGCGCTTCGCCGTCCCAGGCCAGGCATTCGCCGCAGTCCTCGTGCCAGTCGGAGAGCACCCAGCGTTCGACGTGGATGCCGTCTACGATGTGATCGTGCCTTGCCGGCTGGTGCGTATGGCCGTGGATGAAGGTGGCGTAGCCGTGCTGGCGAAGAAAGTCCTCGGTCGCTGCCGGCTGCAGGTCGGTGTAGGGATTTTCCTTGGCGCGCTGGCTGGTTTCGGAGACTTCGCGCATGTGCGCGGCGATGGCCCGGCGTTCGCTCAGCGGTTTGGCCAGCAGAGCCGCCTGCCAGGCCGGATCGCGGACCTGGGCACGGAAGGCCATGTAGTCGGTATCGTCGAGGCAGAGGGCGTCGCCATGGGCGAGAACGAACTGCCATTCGGCGGTGGACAGAATATAAGGTTCGCTGATCAGGCGGACGCCAGCGCGGGCGGCAAAGCCGTCGCCGAGCAGGAAGTCGCGGTTGCCATGCATGACGCTGATGGCCAGGCCGGCATCGCTGGCGGCACGCAAGGCGGCGATGATGGGCGTGTGGTAGGGATCGTCGATGTCATCGTCGCCGATCCAGGCTTCGAAAAGATCGCCGAGGATGTAGAGCTGCTCGGCCTGGCGGGCGCGGCCGGCAAGAAAGTCGAGGAACAAACAAGTCGCCCCGGGTGACCGGGGCGACAGGTGCAGGTCGGAAATGAAAAGGATCAAACCACTTCCGCTTTTTCGATGATCACGTCTTCCTTCGGCACATCCTGGTGGAAACCCTTGTTGCCGGTGGCGACGGCGCGGATCTTGTCGACCACGTCCATGCCCTCGACAACCTGGCCGAAGACGCAGTAGCCCCAGCCCTGGCCGGACGGTGCCCGGAAGTCGAGGAAGTCGTTATCGACAGTGTTGATGAAGAACTGGGCGGTGGCCGAGTGCGGGTCGTTGGTACGCGCCATGGCGATGCTGCCGCGGACGTTCTTCAGGCCGTTGGCGGCCTCGTTCTCGATCGGGTCGCGGGTTTCCTTCTGGTTCATACCCGGCTCCATGCCGCCGCCCTGGATCATGAAATTCTTGATCACGCGGTGGAAGATGGTGCCGTTGTAGTGGCCGGCCTCGACGTAGGCAATGAAGTTCTCGACGGTCTTCGGTGCCTTTTCAGCGTCGAGTTCGAGGGTGATGACACCGTGATTGGTGGTGAGCTTGATCATGGGGAGTCCTTATTTTTCGGAAATGATTTTGACGTTTTGGATAACGACTGGCGTGCGCGGCACATCGCCGTGCATGCCGACATTGGCGGTCGGCACCTTGGCAATCTTGTCGACCACGTCCATGCCCTCGGTGACCTTGCCGAAGACGGCATAGCCCCAGCCGTCGCGGCTCGGATAATCGAGCGGCAGGTTGTCGTTGTGGTTGATGAAGAATTGGGCGGTCGCCGAATGCGGGTCCATGGTGCGGGCCATGGCGATGGTGCCGCGACGGTTTTTCAGGCCGTTCTTCGCCTCGTTCTCGATAGGCTCGCGGGTCGATTTCTTGTTCATGCTGGCGTCGAAGCCGCCGCCCTGGATCATGAAGCCGGGAATGACGCGGTGGAAGATGGTGCCGTTGTAAAAGCCATCGCGCGCATATTGCAGGAAATTGGCGCTGCTCTTGGGGGCCTTTTCAGCGTCCAGTTCGACGACGATGCGGCCCATGCTGGTTTGCAGTTCCAGCGTCGGGGCGGCCCAGGCGGATGCGCTGGACAGCGTCAGTGCGGTGATGATGCCGATCAGTTTCTTCATGTTCAGGCGGCTCCTTCGTAGATGATTTTCCACTGGCCGCCTTCACGCAGCCAGTACTGGCGTTTTTTCATCCGGTTGTTGAGGTTGTTGCTGCGGTAATCCTGGTCGAAGGTCACGACCACGACCTCTTCCTTGCCCGGATTGCGGAAAACCGACAGGTTTTTCAGTTCCAGCTTGATCCATTCCTTGCCGGCGTTGACTTGCTGCTTCTGTGCGGCAAATTGCGAATAATCCTGACCGCCGGCCTTGAACTCGCGGGAGTAGTGGGACAGGTAGCGCTTGATGTCACGGCTTTCCCAGTCGGCGCGCCAGTTCTCGATGCTGCGGTTCAGTTCGTCGCGTTCCCGCGCCCAGTCGTCGAGCGACAGCCAGTCGACACTGTTGCTGATGATGACCGGCGTCAGCCCGACCTGCAGGTTTTCGCGGATGGCTTCCAGGTCCTGGTTGGTCAGCACCACGCAGCCGTCGGAAGCGAGCGGGGGGCGGGCGAAGGTGTCGGACGGCGTGCCGTGCAGCCAGATGCCGCTGCCGCCACGCCCCTGGCGCCGGTCCCATTCGTTCGGGTAATTGATCGGGAAGGCACCGTTGCCGTAAAGATCAGGCAGTTTTTGCCGCGACAGGTCGGCGGTGACGTGATAGACCCCGATCGGGGTCTTCTTGTCGCCCTCGACGAACTTGTCGGCGCCAAGCTTGCCCTGGGTGACGTAGTAATCGGCAACAAAGCGCGGGCGACCGCTGCTCAGGTCGTTTTCGTAGACGTAGAGGCGCGAGCGCTCGGTATCGACGACCACCGCGTAGCGTTGATCCGGCCGCATCTGCAGCAGGTAGCGCGGAACGTAATCGGCGGGCGGCTTCTCCCGGTAGGCTTGCAGGCGCTTCAAGGCCTCTGCGCGCAAATCATTGACCTGCTCGGCGGGGAGTCCGTTCAGCGCGCCGAAGCCCTGGAGCGGACGCGCCCTGGCCAGCAGGAGGTCACCCTTGATCAGGTGGGCCAGGCGATAGTTGGGGTATTGCTGGAGCAGGGACTCGGTCAACTGCAGCGCGTTGCCCAGATTGCGTCCCTCGATTTCCCGAAAAATCCGGGCCAGCTGCGACTCCGGTCCGGCGTCGCCAAGCGTGGGTGGCAGACCGGTGGGCTCTGAACCCGTGTCGGCGCGCACCGGCCACACCGGCAGTTCGCCGGTTTGGCTGGCGGGAGCGGCCGCAGCAGTATCGGGTTCTTCCTCGCCCTGGAAAAAAAACACCATCGCAACAACGACTGCCAGCCCCAGAAGGGCGGGCAGGACCAGCTTCAACTTCTGCATCAGCGAGCGTTTTCTTCCTTGATCAACCACTTGCCACCGGTACGGACAAAGACCAGGGTCTTGTTGCTGGAGCTATTCAGGCCGGGTGCCTTGTAGTGCTGGCGGAAACGTGCGGTGGCGCGATCGCCGTCAATGGTGATGCGCGGTTCGTCGTAGGTGACGGAGATGTTGCCCGAGCGGTCGCCGATGCGCTGCTGGCGTTCCTCTTCCCAGGCTTTGCGACCGCCCTTGCCCGAGGTGAAATCGCTGGTGTAGGCCGCGAAATAGCCCTTCATGTCCTTGCGCGACCAGGCGCGGGCCCAGGCGGCAATGGCCTTGGCCACATCGTCGCGGGCGCTGTCCTGAACAGGTGCCGGCTGGGCCGGTGCCGGACGCGGTTCGCTAACAACCGGAGCCGGGCTGGAAGCGGCCGGTGTCGTCGCGACGACGGTCGCCGTCGGTGCGGGGGCAGCCGGCTTCGGCTGCGGGGCGATGGCGGCTGCCACCGGCGTCGGTGCCGGGGTGGGGGCCGGCGGACGGACATTGCCCTTGCCGGAGGTGCTGATCAGGTCGCGGATCAAGGCCAGTTTGTTCTGCGTCGTGGCATTGGCGCCGTCGAGTTGCAGGGCCTTGTCGTAGGCCTGGCTGGCCAGCTTGGCGTAAACATCGCCGAGGTTTTCGTAGGCGATGGCATAGGACGGGTGCGTGCGGATCGCCATTTCCAGCGCCGTGCGGGCCTTGTCGTACTGCTTCTGCTGGGCGTAGAGCACGGCCAGATTGTTGTAGGGCTCCGGCAGCTCCGGATAGTCTTCGGACAGCTTGGTGAACACGCCGATGGCGTCGGCCGGGCGGTTCATTTCGGTCAGGATCAGGCCTTTGAGGAAACGTCCCTGGGCGTCCTTGGGGCGGCTGGCCAGGTATTGATCGACCTTTTCCAGTGCCTGGGCATGCTGGCCTTGGCGGATCAGGCGCTGGATATCAGGCAGATTGTCGGCAAAAACCGGGGCGGCAAAGCCGATGGAGAGACCGAATGCCAGGGCGCGAAGTGCCCGGAAGCGAGGCTGGAACAAGGATTTGGTGGTCATCGCCGTGCTATAATTTCCGAGGTTTTCAATCGCCCAATTCTATCAAAGAAGCGCGAGATGCCATAGGTTTGCAAAGGCATCCCTGCACTTCTTTTCATTCCGTCATGCTAAAGATATTCAACTCACTCAAGCGCGAGAAGCAGATTTTCGAACCGATCGAAGCCAACAAGGTTCGTATGTATGTCTGTGGGATGACGGTTTATGACTATTGTCATCTGGGGCACGCGCGGGTGATGGTGGTTTTCGACATGGTTTATCGCTGGCTGAAAGCCTCGGGCTACGACGTCACCTATGTCCGCAACATCACCGATATCGACGACAAGATCATCAAGCGGGCGCTGGAGAACGGCGAAACGATCCAGCAATTGACGGATCGCTTCATTGCCTTCATGCATGAGGATGCCGACGCCCTGGGCGTGCTGCGCCCCGATCATGAACCACGGGCGACCGAATTCGTGCCGCAGATGCAGGAAATCATCCGCGCGCTGGAAAGCAAGGGACTGGCCTACCAGGCCGCTGACGGCGACGTCAATTACGCGGTGCGCAAGTTCCCCGGCTACGGCAAGCTCTCGGGCAAGTCGCTCGACGATCTGCGTGCCGGCGAACGGGTCGAGGTCGATAACGCCAAACAGGACCCGCTCGATTTCGTGCTCTGGAAACATGCCAAGCCGGGCGAGCCGGCCTGGGAATCGCCCTGGGGCGATGGACGGCCGGGTTGGCACATCGAGTGCTCGGCAATGAGTTCGTCGCTGCTCGGCAAACACTTCGACATCCATGGCGGCGGCCAGGACCTGCAATTCCCGCACCACGAGAACGAAATTGCCCAGTCCGAGGGCGCCAACTGCTGCAGCTACGTCAATTACTGGATGCACAACGGTTTCGTGCGGGTCGACAACGAGAAGATGTCCAAATCGCTGGGCAATTTCTTCACCATCCGCACCGTGCTCGAGAATTACGACGCCGAAGTCGTTCGTTTCTTCATCCTGCGTGCGCACTACCGCAGTCCGCTGAACTACTCGGATGCCCATCTCGACGACGCCAAGCGTTCGCTCGACAGCCTCTACTTCACGTTGCGTGACGTGCCGCCCAAACCGCTCGAGATCGACTGGACGCAGGCGCATGCCGCCCGCTTCGCTGCTGCGCTGAACGAGGACTTCGATTCGCACGGGGCGATTGCGGTGCTGTTCGAACTGGCCGCCGAGGCCAATCGCCAGAAGTCGGGCGAGTTGTCCGGCTTGCTCAAGGCGCTCGGTGGCGTCATCGGTTTACTGGAGCGCGAGCCGCTGGTCTACCTGCGTGCCGGTCCGGCTGCGGGTGGCCTGGATGAAGCCGCGATCGAAGCGCTGATCGTGCAGCGTGCCGAAGCCAAGAAAGCCCGCGATTTCGCTACTGCCGACCGGGTTCGCGACGAACTCAAGGCGGCCGGCATCGTCCTCGACGACAGTCCGCAGGGAACCACCTGGCGCCGGGCTTGAACTAGCGTCCCGGAAATGAAAACGGCCCGCTGATGCGGGCCGTTTTCATTGGTATTGCGACTGTTTCAGCGCAGGACTTTGCCGCCCGGGCCGATCACGGTCAGTTCGACAAAACGTGAGCCGTGACGCGCCGTACCCGAATAGTTGACGCGGTAACCGCCGAAATCGGTGCCGTTCATCGACTCGAGGGCAGTGACCAGTTTTTCGCGCGACAGGTCGCGGCCGGCGCGGCGCAGGCCTTCGACCATGGTGCGCGCGGTCAGGTAGGCTTCCAGTCCGTAGTAGGAGTAGTTGCCGCTCTTGGCGCCGAGTTTCTGGTAATCGCGGACGACCGGCACGATGTCGTTCCAGGGGTAGGGAACGACCTGGGAAATGCCGATGCCGCGGGCTTCCGGTCCCAGTTCCTGGACCAGTTGTTCGGTGCCGACCGGCGACAGGGTCATGAACATTGGATTCTGTCCGGCGCGCTTCATGGCCCGGACAAAAGCTGCAGTTGGTTTGTACAGCGTGACCATGACCACTGCCTGCGGATTGCCCTTGGCAATCGACTGGACAGCGGCGTTGACGTTGAGCGAATTGCGCTCGACCGTGCCAATCGCCGAGGGCGTCAGGTTGTGCTTTTTCAGCGCGGCAGTGACACCGTCGAGGCCGGCCTTGCCGAAGCCGTCGTTCTGGTAGAAGACCGCGATGCTGCGCAGGCCGATCGAAACCATCTGATTGACGATGGCTTCGGTTTCATCCGCATAGCTGGCGCGGACGTGGAACATGTAGCGCGAATTCGGATTGGCCGAGATCGGCTGGCGCAGTGTCTCGGCGCCGGAAATGGTGCCGACCAGCGGCACCTTGGCCGGCCCGAAGACCGAATTCATGGCCTCGGTGGTCGGGCTCGATCCATAGAACGAGAGCAGGGCGAAGGCGTTCTTTTCGTTGATCAGGCTGCGCGTGTTGGCAACCGTGCGTTCCGTTTCGTAGCCATCGTCGAGCGCAACCAGTTGCAGCTTGCGGCCATTGATGCCGCCGGATTTGTTCAGTTGCTCGAAATAGGACTGGATGGTCTGCCGCATGTCCTCGCCGTAGGCGCCGTTGGGCCCGGAGAAGGGGGCGGACATGCCGATGGTGATGCTGGTGTCGGTCAGGCCGGGGTCTGCCCAGCAAACCGTGGAAAGCGCCATGGCACAGGCCGCGGCAAATTTCTTGAAAACTCTCATGCTGTCGTTCCTCTCCCTGAAACCTGCTGTGATTCTAGCAGTGGAAAGGCAAAGCAGGACAGTCGCGGCGACACAATGTGCCGCGACTGTCCTGCTAGACTACTTATTCACCGAAGAACTCACGCACCTTGGCCATCCACGATTTGGCCCTGGGGTTGTGCTTGTGGTCGGTGTCCTTGCTCGACTCTTCCAGTTCGCGCAGCAATTCCTTCTGGCGGTCGGTCAGGTTGACCGGCGTTTCGACGACGACATGGCACATCAGGTCGCCATGCGTATGGCTGCGCACGCCCTTGATGCCCTTGCCGCGCAGTCGGAAGACCCGGCCAGACTGGGTTTCCGGCGGAATCTTGATGGCTGCGGCGCCGTCCAGCGTCGGAATTTCGATCTCGCCGCCGAGCGCAGCGGTTGTGAAGGAGATCGGCATCTCGCAATGCAGGTCGTTGTGGTCGCGCTGGAACACAGGGTGCTGCTTGAGGTGGATCTGCACGTAAAGGTCGCCCGGCGGGCCGCCATTGACGCCGTGCTCACCTTCGCCGGCGAGCCGGATACGATCGCCCTCGTCCACGCCGGCCGGGATTTTCACCGCCAGCGTCTTGTGCTGCTTGATGCGACCCGCGCCACCACAGTTCTTGCAAGGGTCGGCGATGAAGCGACCGGTGCCGTGGCACTTGTGACAGGTCTGCTGGATCGAGAAGAAGCCTTGTTGCAGGCGCACCTGACCGGAGCCGCCGCAGGTCGGGCAGGTTTTCGGCTGGGTGCCCGGTTTGGCGCCGGAACCGTGGCAGACATCGCACTCCTCCATGGTCGGGATGCGGATCTTGGTCTCGGTGCCGTGGGCGGCTTGTTCGAGGGTGATTTCCAGGTTGTAACGCAGGTCGGCGCCTCGATAGATATTCGAACGGCCGCCACCGCCGCCGCCCCGATTGCCGAAAATTTCGTCGAAGATGCCGCCGAAGGCGTCGGAAAAGCCGCCGCCACCGCCGCCTCCGAAACCACCCATGCCCGCCTGAGGATCAACGCCGGCATGGCCGTACTGGTCGTAGGCGGCGCGCTTCTGGGCGTCCGACAGGATTTCGTAGGCCTCCTTGGCTTCCTTGAATTTTTCCTCGGCCGACGGATTGTCCGGGTTGCGGTCGGGGTGGTACTTCATGGCCAGCTTGCGGTAGGCCTTCTTGATTTCGTCGTCCGCAGCGTCGCGGTTGACGCCGAGAATTTCGTAAAAATCGCGTTTAGACATGACTGGTTCCCGTCAGTTACTGCACAAAGGCCGGATCAAGCGGCGCCGGGGCGTCCGCTTTGATCCGGCCACTTAAAACGGCGCGCAGGCGGCCGTTTTAAGCCTTCTTGTCCTTGTTCACTTCCGTGAATTCGGCATCGACGACATCGCCTTCGACGGTCTTTTCCTTCGGCTGTTCGCCACCGGCAGCGCCGGCGGCGGCGCCTTCGGCTTGCTGCTGGGCGTACATCTTTTCACCCAGCTTCTGGGCCGCGGCCGACAGGGCTTCGGTCTTGGCGGTGATGACGTCCTTGTCGCCGTCGCGCAACACGTCCTCGACGTCCTTGATCGCGGCTTCGATGGCTTCCTTCTCGGCGGCGTCGAGCTTGTCACCGTATTCGGTCAGCGACTTCTTGACCATGTGCACCATGCCGTCGGCCTGGTTGCGGGCATCGGCCAGTTCGTGCGCCTTCTTGTCCTCTTCGGCGTGCAGCTCGGCGTCCTTGACCATGCGTTGAATTTCTTCTTCGCTGAGGCCGGAGTTGGCCTTGATGGTGATCTTGTTTTCCTTGCCGGTGGCCTTGTCCTTGGCGGTGACATGCATGATGCCGTTGGCGTCGATGTCGAAGATGACCTCGATCTGCGGCGTGCCGCGCGGGGCCGGCGGGATGCCTTCCAGGTTGAACTGGCCGAGGCTCTTGTTGCCGGAAGCGACTTCGCGTTCGCCCTGGAGGACGTGGATGGTCACCGCGCCCTGGTTGTCATCGGCAGTCGAGAAGACTTGCGAGGCCTTGGTCGGGATGGTCGTGTTCTTCTGGATCAGCTTGGTCATGATGCCGCCCAGGGTTTCGATACCGAGCGACAGCGGGGTGACGTCGAGCAACAGCACGTCCTTGACTTCGCCCTGGAGCACGCCGCCCTGGATGGCGGCGCCGACGGCGACGGCTTCATCCGGGTTGACGTCCTTGCGCGGCTCCTTGCCGAACACTTCCTTGACCTTCTCCTGCACCTTCGGCATGCGCGACTGGCCGCCGACCAGGATCACGTCGTCGATGTCGCCAATCTTGCAGCCGGCGTCCTTGAGTGCGGTGATGCACGGAGCGACGGTGCGTTCGATCAGTTCGTCGACCAGCGACTCGAACTTGGCGCGCGTGATCTTCAGTGCCAGGTGCTTCGGGCCGGAGGCGTCGGCGGTGATGTAGGGCAGGTTGACTTCGGTCTGCTGGCTCGAGGACAGCTCGATCTTGGCCTTTTCGGCGGCTTCCTTGAGGCGTTGCAGGGCGAGCACGTCCTTCTTCAGGTCGGTGCCGGATTCCTTCTTGAATTCATCGATGATGTAGTCGATCAGGCGCTGGTCGAAGTCTTCGCCGCCGAGGAAGGTGTCGCCGTTGGTGGCCAGAACTTCAAATTGCTTTTCGCCATCGACGTCGGCGATTTCGATGATCGAGATGTCGAAGGTGCCGCCGCCGAGGTCATAGACGGCAATCTTCTTGTCCTTGCCGGACACCTTGTCCATGCCGAAGGCCAGCGCAGCAGCGGTCGGTTCGTTGATGATGCGCTTGACTTCCAGACCGGCGATGCGGCCGGCGTCCTTGGTGGCCTGGCGCTGGCTGTCGTTGAAATAGGCCGGCACGGTGATGACCGCTTCGGTGACTTCCTCGCCGAGGTAGTCTTCGGCGGTCTTCTTCATCTTGCGCAGCACTTCGGCGGAAACCTGCGGCGGTGCGATCTTCTTGTCGCGGGCTTCGACCCAGGCGTCGCCGTTGTCGGCCTTGGTGATCTTGAACGGCATCAGGGCGATGTCCTTCTGCACTTCCTTTTCTTCGAAGCGGCGGCCGATCAGGCGCTTGACCGCGTACAGCGTGTTTTTCGGATTGGTCACGGCCTGGCGCTTGGCCGGGGCGCCAACCAGGATCTCGCCGTCTTCGGTGTAACCGATGATCGACGGCGTGGTGCGCGCACCTTCTGCGTTTTCGATGACCTTGGGGGTGCCGCCTTCCATGATGGCGACGCAGCTGTTGGTGGTGCCGAGGTCAATACCGATGATCTTGCCCATGATGTTCTTTCCTGAAAGTGAATTACCGATGTTCGTGAAGTGGGGGCGTCGCCCCGGATTTCAAGTGGATTATTTGCCCTTGGCGACCATGACCAGCGCCGGACGCAGCACGCGGTCGGCGATCAGGTAGCCCTTTTGCAGGACGGTGACGACGGTGTTGGCTTCCTGGTCGGAATCGACCATGCCGATCGCCTGGTGCTTGTGCGGATCGAACTTCTCGCCAGCCGGATTGACCTCGATCAGCGCGTTCTTTTCAAAGGCGGCAACCAGTTGCTTGAGCGTCAGCTCGACGCCGGACTGGAAGCTGTCGACGGTCTGTTCCGGAACCGCCAGCGCGGCTTCCAGGCTGTCCTTGACGGCCAGCAGTTCGCCGGCGAACTTCTCGACGGCGAATTTGTGCGCCTTGCTGATGTCTTCCTGGGCACGGCGGCGGATATTCTCGCCTTCGGCCTTGGCGCGCAGCCAGGCATCGTGGGTCTCGGCGACCTTGAGTTCGAGGTTGCGGATCTGTTCTTCGATGCTGGGCAGGGTGTCGGTATGCGATTCCTGCGGTGCTGCGTCATTGACTTCGATGTCAGGCTGGTTTTCCTGCGGGGTTTCCGGATTGGACATGCACGTTTCTCCAAAAAGACTGTCGAAACAGTTGGGGGCCCTTCGCTGGTTTTCAAGAGTCTTTCGGGAACTTTTTGATCACACTTGTTTACAGTGCTGCTGCGGCGCCCGTGCTAGCATCCGGGCAGCAGGGCATCCTCAGATTGTCGGCCATGGAAACAATAGGCAAATACCGCGTAATTCGAGAGTTGGGCAAGGGCGCGACCGCCACGGTCTACCTGTGCGACGACCCGGATGAAGACCGTCAGGTGGCCGTCAAGGTCATCCGTTTCGGCCAGGATTGTGCCGCCATGTCGCGGCGCATGCGCAAGCTGTTCCAGAATGAAGGCATGGTCTCGAAGCGGCTAGATCATCCGAACATCGTGCGCGTCTACGATGCCGTGGTCGAGGACGATTTTGCCTATCTGGCGATGGAATACGTCGACGGCTTCAGCCTTGAGCAGCACTGCCGGATCGACAAGCTGCTGCCCATGCACCGGGTCATCGGCATCATCTTCAAGTGCTGCATGGCGCTCGATGCTGCCTATCGGCAGGGCATCATCCATCGCGATATCAAGCCGGCCAACATCATGGTTGCGGCCAACGACGAAGCCAAGATCGCCGATTTCGGCCTGGCCCTGAACATGAACAAGGACATGGACCGCGACTCGACCTTCATCATGGGGGTCGGCTCGCCCGCCTACATGTCGCCCGAGCAGATCAAGGCCTATCCGCTCAATCAGAAGACCGATCTCTACTCGCTGGGTGTGGTGCTGTTCCAGTTGCTCACCGGGCGCTTGCCGTTCCGGGCGAACAACCAGGCGACGCTGGTGTACAAGATCGTCAATACCGACGCCCCGGCGGTCACCTCGCTCAATCCGAACCTGCCCGAAGGCCTCAATGCCGTCCTGCGCAAGGCGCTGGAGAAGGACCTCTACAGCCGCTACCGGAACGGGGCGGAAATGGCCAAGGACCTTTCCGCCGTTCGTTACCAGATGCTCGAAGAGGACCAGACCGAGCAGGACAACCGTCGCTTCGAGCAGTTGCGGCGGCTGCAGTTCTTCACCGAGTTCGAGAACATCGAACTGTGGGAAGTGTTGCGGGTTTCCGTGTGGCGGGAAATTGCGCCGAACGTTGCGCTGATCCGCGAGGGCAGCAACAACAAACTGTTCGGGATCATCATTTCCGGTTGCGTCGAAATCTCGATCGCCGGCAAGGCCCTGTGCCGGCTGTCAGCCGGCGAACCGGTCGGTGAGGTGGCTTTCCTGCATCCGTCGAGCGATCTGCGCCACGCCACCGTGGTCTCGCTGGAGCCGACGCTGTTCCTCGAAATCAATGCGGCCGCGCTGGCCCTGTCGTCGGAGGAGCTGGTCGAGCGCATGCGTAACGTCTTGCTGGCGAAGATGATCCAGCGCATGCGCGAGGTGAACAAGATTGCCGCCAGTCTTGGGCAGGCGGCGCTTGAGCCGGAGAAAAGCTCTCAGTACGGCAGCGGTTTCAACCTCGAACTGGCGCCCGACTGATCCAGTCCGGCAGGCCGAAGGCGCTGCCGGGGCCCTGACCGTCAGACCTTGAAACGGCCAACCAGATTGGCCAGCCCATCGGCCAGACGCTTGAGGTCGTGTGCCGCACCGGCCGTCTGCTCGACGGCGCCGGTATTGCTGCGCGCCATGCCGGCAATGGCTTCGATGCTGGTTTCGACATCGCCGGAGAAGCGTCGTTGCTGCTCGGTGGCGGCGGCGATGGCGTCGAGGCCTTGGCCGACTTCGCTGACCGAGCCGTTGGTCGCCTGCAGGACGCTGGAGACCGAAGCGACGGCGGCCTGGCTGCTTTCCAGGTGGTGGATGCCGGCCTCGATGCTGCGGCGGACGGCAACCGACTGGGCGCTCAGGCTGGCGGTGATGGTGTCGATCTCGCTGGCCGAGCGCGAGGACTTTTCGGCCAGCTTGCGGACTTCATCAGCCACCACGGCGAAGCCGCGGCCCTGTTCGCCGGCGCGGGCGGCCTCGATGGCGGCGTTGAGCGCCAGCAGGTTGGTCTGCTCGGCAATGTCCTTGACCTCGCGGGTCATCATGGTGATGGCTTCGGTGTTGCGCACGAAGTTGTTCACCGAGTCGGCCATTTCCTTGACCGCGCCTTCGACAACGTTCATTTCGCCGAGCAGGGTCTGCAGGTTGCGGCTGCCTTCGTTGGCGCGGGCCAGGCTTTCCTGCGACTGGTGCTGGACATGCTCGGCGCTCTGGGCGATCGACGAGATGCTGGAAACCAGTTGTTCGACGGCAGAGGCTGCGTCGTTGGATTTTTCGTTCTGCTGATGCGAGCTCTGGGAAACCCGGTCGGCGCTGTCGGATAGCGCGGCAACCCGGGCCGAAACCTGAGTCGCGGCATCGCGGACCTGGCTGACCAGTTGCTGGAAGTTGCCCATCATTTCGTTGAATACCTGGGCCGACTGACCGACCTCATCCCGTCCCTTGACCGGCAGGCGACGGGTCAGGTCGCCTTCGCCGCGGGCGATGTCACGCAGGCCGCTGCGCAGGTGGTCGAGCGGTACGGTGACGAAATGGTGGGTCAGGAAGTAGATGATCAGCAGCAGTGCGCCCAGGGCGCCGAGGGCGGCGCCGGCAATCTTCAGGCGGAAGCTGGCGACTTCGGCCTCGACCGAGTCGAGCGAAACCTTCATGCTGACCAGACCGAGGACGGTACCTTCCGGGGCCTGGTGGCAAACGATGCAGTCCTTGCCGAGATAGTTGGGTGAGGCATTGGTCGGGTTGATCACACGCAGGAAGGAGCTGCCGGCTTCATGTTCGACGGCGATGTAAGGCTTGCCTTCGCGCATCACCTTCTGCTCCTGCGCGTCGAGTTCGCGGTTGCTCTTGGTGTCAGGGCCGTACAGCTTGATCACGGCTTCGCTGCGGGCGACGTGCAGGTCCTTGATGATCGACAGCTGCTTGATCTGGTCAAGGAAGACCTCACGCTGATCGACGGTGCCGGTAATCATCATGCCGGTCAGGCCGGCCATGGTCATTTCGTGAATGCTCTGCGAGAAGTCCTTGGCCTGGTTGATCGCGGTTTCGCGATTGACGTTGGTCATCCAGACGATGGCTCCGGCCCAGATCAGTGCAAGAACAACCCAGATGGCGGCAGTCAGGCGAACCCAGATTTTCAAGTCGGCAAAGCGCGGCATTTTTATCAACCCTTGTTGTGACGACTTGGTCAGTTTGTCTCAGACGGCCAAGTCTATTTGTTGGATTGTGCCAGCAGCGCCATTCTCATGCAAAAAAATTCCTGAAGTGCGAATTTGTCCAAAAAGCGTATTCGTGTTTCCTTTGAGGTCAAATGGCGTCGCCACGCGCGCCAGCGCGATCGCGCCAACGCCGCTTTCGCTCAAGGATTTCAGCTCGCCTGAACCATTTTTTTCATCGGGCTGCCACAGACTCAGCTTCTGCCAGGCCTCGTCGTTCTCGTCGATCCAGCCGTTGCCGTCGTCGTCGAGCTGTGCCAGTTCGGCAAAGCCGTCACCGGAATTCGGGCCGAACATTTCACTGCCGTTGTTGATCTTGCCGTCGCCATTGCGATCGAAGACCAGGTAGACGCTGCCACTGGCCAGGCGGGAAATCTGCTCTTCCTTGCCATCGCTGTCGAGGTCGAAGGAGAAGCGTTGATCCAGCAGGCTGGCGGCGTTGCCCGAGAAGTTGAGAACCAGGGGATCGACCTTGCGCGCCGCATCGCCCAGGCGCAGGCTGATCGAACTTTCCTCGTGATAGGCGCGCGACATCATCAGGGTGACGTCGAAGCGGATTTCCTTACCGTCGGCGGTCTTGACGGTGCCGCTGGCGGTAAAGCTGGTGGCTTCAAGTTCGGTATAGGATTCGTGATAGTCGTATTCGATGCCGAAACCGGCCGGGGCGTTCGCATTCTGACCACCGGCGTTGCCCGGCGAGGCTGGGACATCGACCGGACGGGAGCGGTCCGCGAGTTCGCGCGCATCGAAGATGCGGGTCGACTTGCCGGTCAGTGCTTCGAGCATCAGGCGCATCAGCAGCATGCGCGGATCTTCGTCGATGCGGTCTTCGATGTCCTGGTCGATGCTGCTCGCCGCTGCGGCCTTGCCGGCCTCGGAGATGACCACTTGCGGGCGGGCCGGCGTCGGATTGTTCGTGCCCCGGCCTTCGAAATCTGGGCGCTGGGGCCCAACCCAGGCGCGCAGCGATTCACTGACCTCGTGACGCTGCATGCTGCTGTGCGATGAGGCCAACTGCAGTTCGGCGCTGGCGATTTTCATGGTGGCCTCCCGGCAATGTGTCTGACACATTGTTAACGGCAGGCGCGCCGGAAAATTAAGATGCTGCTCCGTATTTTCTGGCTTCGCTCAGACTCTTGGCGAGCGCTTGCGGGTCATCCGCTGCCCGGGTCTCCCAGCCAGCCAGATGGCGTTCGGCGAGATCGGCGAGGGCGGCGATCCAGTCTGGTTCCTCGTTGAGCGCCGGGATGTAGTGATATGCCTTGCCGCCGGCGGCAAGGAAGTCTTCGCGGCCTTCCTGGGCGATTTCTTCGAGCGTCTCCAAACAGTCAGCGGAGAAGCCCGGGCAGATCACGTCAACCCGGCGCACGCCGGCCTGACCCCAGGCATGCAGGGTCGGCGCGGTGTAGGGCTGCAGCCATTCGGCCTTGCCGAAGCGGGACTGGAAGCAGATCTGGTACTGATCGTCGCGCAGGCCGAGGCGTTCGGCGAGCAGGCGGCCGGTCTTGTGGCATTCGCAGAAGTAAGGGTCGCCAAGGTCGAGGCTGCGTTTGGGCAGACCATGGAAGCTCATGAGCAGGCGGTCGCCGTCGGCCAGCGGGCCGACCTGCTGCCAGTGGCGACGAACGCTGGCTTCGAGTGCCGCCAGATAGCCGGCGTCGTCGTGGTAGTTGCGCAGGAAACGCATCTCCGGCTGGTTGCGCGTCTGCAGCAGCCAGCGGGCGGCTTCGTCGACGACGGTGGCGGTGGTGCTGGCGGCGTACTGCGGGTACATCGGCACGATCAGGATGCGCCGGTAGCCGGCGGCTTTCAGGCGATCGAGTACGGCGCCGACCGAGGGCTGGCCGTAACGCATTGCCCAGGCGACGTCGACCCGGTGGCCGCGCTCGCCGAGCAGGCCCTTGAGCAGCTTGGCCTGACGCTCGGTGTGCACGCGTAGCGGCGAACCTTCGTCGGTCCACACGGTGGCATACTTGGCGGCGGATTTCTTGGGCCGGATATTGAGGATGATGCCGTTCAGGATCAGCCACCACAGTGCCTTGGGGATCTCGACGACGCGCGGGTCGGACAGGAACTGCTTGAGGTAACGGCGCAAGGCCGGCGCGGTCGGCGCCTCGGGCGTGCCGAGGTTGGCCAGGATGATCGCGGTGCCGGCAGGTGTGCCGTGGCGGTAAGGCGGTTCGGGCTGGAAGCGGGGCATCAGTTGTCGTTTTTGTAGGAGAGGGCTGAAGACAGCAGTCGGGCGGTGATGTCGACGATGGGAATGACCCTTTCGTAGGCCATCCGGGTCGGTCCGATGACGCCGACCGAGCCGACGATCTGGCCGTCGACGCTGTAAGGGGCAGCGATGACGCTGCACTCGTCAAGGGTGGCGATGCCGGATTCGCCGCCAATGAAGATCTTGACGCCTTCGGCGCGGTTGGAAATATCGAGTAGCCGCATCAGACTGGAGCGCTGCTCGAAAAGTTCGAACAGTTCGCGCAGGCGCTTCATGTTCGACGACAACTCCTCGACATCGAGCAGGTTCTTTTCGCCGGAAATGACATAGGGTTGAGCGTTTTCCGACAGCGCGGCGTCGCCCGCTTCCAGCGCCAGCGTCATCAGCGGCTTGATGTCCTCGCGCAATTGCTGGATTTCGCCGGCCAGGCGCTGGCGGATCTGCTCGAAATCGAGGCCGGCGAAATTCTGGTTAAGGTAGTTGGCGGCGGTGACCAGCTCAGACGGCGTGTAGGCCTTGTCGCTGCTCAGAATGCGGTTCTGTACGTCGCCGTCGGTGGTGACGATGATCAGCAGGATGCGTTTTTCCGACAGGCTGAGGAATTCGATCTGGCGGATGCGGTTGGCGGCGCGGCGCGGCGCGATGACGACGCCGGCGAAATGGGTCAGGCTGGACAGCAGTTGCGAGGCGTTGGCAATGACCTGGTTTGACGGCAGGCCATGCAGTGCTTCCTGAATTTCGCCGCGTTGGCGGGCTTCCAGCGGTTGCATGGTGAGCAGGCTGTCGACGAACAGCCGGTAGCCGCGCGCCGTCGGCACCCGTCCGGCCGAGGTGTGCGGGCTGGCGACGAAGCCGGCTTCCTCGAGGTCGGCCATCACGTTGCGGATCGTCGCCGGCGACAGGTCGAGGCCGGAAAATTTCGACAAGGCGCGCGAGCCGACCGGTTGCCCGTCGGCAATATAGTGTTCGACCAGGGCCTTGAGCAGGGTGCGCGAGCGATCATCAAGCATGGCGTGGATTCTACCCAAAAGCGGCGGCGGCACGGCAAGCCGTTTTTTATGCAAGAATTCGCACCCATGAACCGTCTGCGCCAACCCCGAACCATCGCCCTCGTCGGCAAGTACCACAGCCCGGAAATCGCCGAATCGTTGCGGCGCCTGGCCGAGTACCTGCACGAGCGCGGCGTCTCGGTCTTCGTCGAGCGTGAGACCGCTGAACACATCGGCAAGCTGGTCGATCTGTCGCGCTGGGTCACCTGCGGCTTCAACGACATCGGCGCCCACGCCGACGTTGCCATCGTCCTGGGCGGCGACGGTACCATGCTCAACGCGGCGCGCCGGCTGGCCCGCTACTGCGTGCCGCTGGTCGGGGTCAACCAGGGCCGGCTCGGCTTCATGACCGACATCGCCCGCCAGGACATGCTCAGTTGCATGGACGACCTGCTCGACGGCCGTTTCCTGCGCGAGAACCGTATGCTGCTGGCGGCCGAGGTGATCCGCGACGGCAAGGAGCTGGCGACCAACATGGCGCTCAACGATGTGGTCATCGACAAGGGCGCGATCGGCCGCATGATCGAGTTCGAACTGTTCATCGACGGCGAGTTCATCTACAACCTGCGCTCCGACGGCCTGATCGTGTCGACGCCGACCGGTTCGACCGCCTATTCGCTATCGGCCGGCGGCCCGATCCTGCATCCGACGCTGACCGGCATCGCGCTGGTGCCGCTGTGCCCGCACGCGCTGACCAACCGCCCGGTGATCGTCAATGACAACGCCGACATCGAACTGCGCGTCACTCACGCCGACGACCCGCGTGTGCACTTCGATGGCCAGTTGACGCTCGACCTGCAGACTGGCGACAGCGTCCGCCTGCGCCGTTCCGAACACACCATCTGTTTCCTGCATCCACCGGGTTACAGCTACTTCGCCATGCTGCGGCAGAAGCTGCAGTGGAGCGAGCGGCCCAAGGGATAAGCATGCTTCGCCACCTGACTCTGCGCGACTTCGTCATCGTCGATCGTCTCGAACTCGAATTTTCCGCCGGTTTCGGCACGCTGACCGGCGAAACCGGCGCCGGCAAGTCGATCCTGATCGACGCCCTGGCCCTGGCGCTCGGCGAGCGTGGTGACGCCGGCGTCGTCCGCGCCGGCTGCGACAAGGCCGAAATTGCCGCCACTTTCGAGGTGGCCGCCTTGCCCGAAGTCGCCGCCTGGCTCGACGAAAATGGTCTCGACGTCGGCGACGAACTGCTGCTGCGCCGGGTGGTCGACGCCAACGGTCGCTCGCGTGCCTGGATCAACGGCTCGTCGGCGACGGTCCAGCAGTTGCGCGAAGTCGGCGAATGGCTGGTCGATATCCACGGTCAGCACGCCCACCAGTCGCTGCTGCGCGCCGACGCGCAGCGCCAGTTGCTCGACGGCCACGCCGGTCTGGGCGAATTGGTGCGCGAGGTCGGCGGCGCCTGGAAGTCCTGGCGCGATGCGGAACAGGCCTGGCGGAGCGCGAGCGAAGGGGCGGCGGCACTGTTGCGCGAGCGCGAACAACTGGAATGGCAGGTTGGCGAACTGGCAGCGCTGGCCTTTACCGCCGACGAGTGGGCCGAGCTTGACCTCGAACATCGCCGCCTCGGTCACGCAGCCAGTCTGATCGAGGGCGCCCAGTACGCGCTGGCCGTGCTCGCCGAAGATGATGCCGCCTGCGAGCGCCAGATCGACCGCGTCGCTACCCGGCTGGCCGGGCTGGCCGACTACGATCCGGCGCTGGCCGAGGTTGCCGGACTGCTCGGTTCGGTCCAGGCCGAGTTGTCGGACGCCGTGTCCACGCTGCGCCGCTATGCTGATCGCGCCGATCTCGATCCGTCGCGGCTGGCCGAAGTCGAAGCGCGGATGGACGCAGTCATGGCCCAGTCGCGCAAGCACCGGGTGCCGCCGGTCGAGTTGCCAGTACTGTTGGCCGGCTGGCAGGTGCGGCTGGCCGAACTGTCGGCGGCCGCTGATCTCGAAGGCTTGCAGGCGCGTGTCGAAGCGCTGCGCAGCGCTTACCTGGAGGTCGCCGGGCGGCTGTCGGCCGGACGGCGCCAGGCTGCCGACGAGATGGGGGCCCGGGTCAGCGAGATCATGCGCCAGCTGGCGCTGTCTTCCGGCCGTTTCGAGGTGGCCTTGCTGCCGGTCGATAACGGCGCGGTCTACGGCCTCGAACAGGTTGAATTCAGGATCGGCGGCCTCGCCGGCAACGAAGCCAGGCCGCTGGCCAAGGTCGCTTCCGGTGGCGAGTTGTCGCGCATCAGCCTGGCCATCCAGGTGCTGACTTCGCGCTCGGCCAGCGTGCCGACGTTGATCTTCGACGAGGTCGATGTCGGCATCGGCGGCGGTGTCGCCGAAATCGTGGGGCGTCTGCTGCGCGAACTCGGTCGTGAGCGTCAGGTGTTGTGCGTCACCCATCTGGCGCAGGTGGCGGCGCAGGCCGACTGGCAGTGGCAGGTGAGCAAGGCGGGGCGTGACGGCGTCGTGCTGTCGGCGATCAAGGCGCTCGACGACGATGGCCGCGTCCAGGAAATCGCGCGCATGCTGGGCGGCGTCGAGATTACCGACATCACCCTGCAGCACGCCCGCGAACTGTTGCGCCTGGACGCTTAGGCGAACACCTTGGTGGCGGCGAAAGCGGCCAGTAACAGGAAGAAGACGCCGCTGACACGGTGAATCCAGACCAGCGGCAAGCGGTTGAGCAGGCGGCGGCCGGCGACGATGCCGAGCAGCGAGGTGGTGGCCAGCGCCAGCGTGGCGCCGGTCCAGATGGCGGCGGCGCTGCCGGTGCTGCCCAGGCCGGCGACGGCAATCTGGGTCTTGTCGCCGAATTCGGCCAGAAAGATCAGCAGGAAGGTGGTGGCGAAGATGCCGTGCCCCGGTTTTTCCTCGATTTCCTCGTCCTCATCCTCTTCACGGTAGCGCAGGGCGCTGATCCCGAAAACGGCGAACAGCACGGCGACGGCCAGCGCTACCAGCCAGCCCGGCAACCAGGCGGCAACAGCAGCACCGAATAGCACGGCGAGCAGGTTGAGTACGGCAAAGGCGGCGATGGCGCCGAGTGCTACTGGCAGGCCGCGATGGCGCGAGGCCAGGGTCATGCACACGAGCTGGCTCTTGTCGCCGAATTCGGCCAGGCCGATGACCAGGAAAGTGGTGCCGACCGACGACAGCCAGGCACCGCTGCCCGGCGGAATTGCCTCAATCATCGGTGACTCTTAGTGGTCGGCGGTATCGTCGGCAGGAACCTGGGTACGGTTCGGGCAGGCTTTCTTGGTGCAGTGCGCGTAGAGGTAGAGCGCGTGATCCTGGATCTTGAAGCCGCGTTCCTCGGCAATCATGTTCTGCCGGCGTTCGATTTCCGGATCGTAGAATTCCTCGACCTTGCCGCAGTCGATGCAGACCAGGTGGTCGTGGTGCTTGCCGCGGTTGATTTCAAAAACGGCCTTGCCGGATTCGAAGAAGTGGCGCTCCAGCAGGCCGGCCTGTTCGAACTGGGTGAGCACGCGATAGACAGTGGCCAGGCCGATGTCCATGTTTTCAGCCAGCAACATGCGGTAGACGTCTTCTGCCGTCATGTGACGCATCGTGCCCTTTTCGAACAGCTCAAGAATTTTCAGGCGGGGAAAGGTGGCTTTCAGGCCGATGCTCTTGAGGCTCTGCGGGTCGCTCATCGTGGGGATTCCTGTTCTTTTTGCGAGGCTGGGAGTGTGAGGATTTCGGGTATGATATACCGCTTCACAGTCGATACGAAACTTCCGGAAATCCGCATGCGCCGTTCCCGCTCCCTGTTGCTTGTCGCCGCCTGCGTGCTGCTGACAGCCTGTTCGTACAAGCCGAGTTTCATCAACGAGTACAAGATCGATGTCCAGCAGGGCAATGTGCTGACCCAGGACATGGTGGCCCAGCTGAAACCCGGACAGACCCGGGAGCAGGTGCGCTTCATTCTCGGCTCGCCCCTGATTACCGATATTTTTCACCGCGACCGCTGGGACTACGTCTATCGCTTCCGTGAAGGGCGTAGCGGCCAGGTCCAGTCGCGCAAGTTTTCCGTGTTTTTCGACGCCAACGGACAGCTTGAGCGCGTCGCCGGCGATGTTGAACTGGCCTCGGTCGAAGAGCTGACGATGCCGGTGTCGAAAATGCGCATGGTCGATCTCGGCTCGATCGGCGAGGATGGTGCTGCGGAACCCCTGCCGCCGCCCGAAGAGCCGGGTTTCCTCCGGCGCATGATGAACCGTATTGGATTGTAAGCAATGAGCAAAGCACGTATCGGCATCGTCGGTGCCGGCGGCCGCATGGGCCGCATGTTGATCGAGGCCGTCCTCAAGGATGACTCGGTGGTTCTCGGTGCCGCTTTCGATATCCCGGGTAGCCCGGTGATCGGCGCCAGTGCCGGGGCGCTGGTTGGCATGGACAGCGAAGTCGTGGTCATCAGCGACCTGGTTGCGGGCATGAAGCAGATTGACTGCCTGATCGATTTCACCCGCCCGGAAGGGACGCTGGAGCATCTGGAAATCTGTCGTCAGGCGGGTGTGGCCATGGTCATCGGCACGACCGGCTTCGACGCGGCCGGCAAGGCCACCATCGCCGCCGCCGCCAAGGATGTGCCGGTGGTTTTTGCGCCGAACATGGCGATCGGCGTCAATCTGGTTTTCAAGTTGCTCGATACGGCAGCGCGCATCCTCAATGAAGGTTACGACATCGAAATCGTCGAAGCCCATCACCGGATGAAGGTCGATGCGCCTTCGGGTACGGCGCTACGCATGGGCGAAGTCGTTGCTGCCGCACTGGGTCGCGATCTTGACGATTGCGCGGTGTATGGTCGCGAAGGCGTTACCGGCGAGCGCGATCCGTCGACCATCGGTTTTGCCACGGTACGCGGTGGCGACATCGTCGGCGACCATACGGTCATGTTCTGCGGTCTCGGCGAGCGCGTCGAAGTCACGCACAAGGCCAGTAGCCGCATGCCCTACGCGCTGGGCAGCCTGCGCGCGGCACGCTTCATTTTCGGCCGTCAGAGCGGTCTTTACGACATGCAGGACGTGCTCGGCTTCCGCTGACAGCCATGAAATCCCGACTGCTGCAGCGCCAGATTGAGGAATTGTTCGGGGGTGATGGCGAAGCCACCCTGCGGCAGTTGCTTGAGTCAGCGCGGCAGCAGGGGGGGCAGGTTCTGGCGCAGGCTGTCGAGAAGCTGATCGAGCGGGTCGATGCTTCCTACGTGGCCTATGCCGGTCTGAACAACTGGACCACCGCCCTGTCGGGCGACGCATTGGTGGACTGGAACCTGCGCAGCGGCTCCATCGATGCCGGTCGGCAATGGAAGGAGATGCTGGGTTATCTCCAGGAGGATCTCGATAATTCCATCGTCCAGTGGCAGCGTCTGCTGCACCCCGAGGATCTGCGCAACCTGCAGTCCAGGATTGCCCGCCATGCAAGCAGCCGGGATCGTTGGTTCGAGCTGGAATGTCGCCTCAAGGCCAAGGATGGTGCCTGGCGCTGGTTCATGATCCGTGGCGCAGTCGCCGCCCGTGATGCCGATGGCGAGCCGGTGCGCATGCTGGTCCTGCAACGCGACATCAGCCAGATCAAGGCGGCTGAGTCGGCCCTGATCGCGGCCAAGGAGTCGGCCGAATCGGCCAACAAGGCCCGCGGTGCTTTCCTGGCCAACATGAGTCATGAAATCCGGACGCCGATGAACGGCATCATCGGCATGACCGAACTGGCGCTCGATACCGAACTGGATGCCGAGCAGCGCCATTACCTGAAAACCGTGAAATCGTCGGCGGAATCCCTGCTGACCATCGTTAACGACATTCTCGACTTCTCCAAGATCGAAGCCGGGCGCATGGAAGTCGAGGCAGTTTCCTTCCTGGTGCACGATGTCGTTCTCGAAGCGGTCCGCGTGGTTGCCGTCAATGCGCATCGCAAGGGCCTGGAACTGGTCGTCGACATCCGCCCGGAGGTGCCGGGGCGCATGGTCGGCGACCCGACCCGCCTGCGCCAGGTGATCATCAATCTGGTCGGCAACGCCATCAAGTTTACCGAGGCCGGTGAGGTCGAGGTATCGGTGTCGGTCAGCAAGGCGTCGATCAAGGAAACCGAAATCCTGGTGTCGGTCCGCGATACCGGTATCGGTGTGCCGGCTGACAAGCAGCAGGCGATTTTCGATGCTTTCTCGCAGGCCGACGTGTCCACGACCCGGCGCTACGGCGGCACCGGGCTCGGCCTGGCGATCTGTGCCAAGCTGGTGCAGCTGATGGGCGGGCGCATCTGGCTGGAGAGCGCGGAAGGGCAAGGCTCGACTTTTCATTTCACCGTCGGCTTGCGCGCCGATCCGGCGGCGCCGGTGGTCGGATCGGCGCCTGTTGCTGCCTATCGTGGTCGCCGTGCCCTGATCGTCGAAGATAGCGCGGTTGCTGGTCGCTGCCTGCAGGGCATGCTCGAGAGCATGGGGATGCAGGTTTCGCTGGTGAGCGACCCGGTGCAGGCGGCGGCAGTCATGAACAAGAGCCGGGCCATGGATTTCCCCTTCGACTACCTGTTCGTCGATGCGGCCATGGCCGCCCCGGCCGGCATGGCCATGGTCGAGAACTGGCGCCTTGGCGGCCAGCGCGAACGCATGATGGTGATGCTGACGACCGAGAACCAGCGCCAGGATCTGGCTCGCCTGCGCGAACTCGGCGTGGCGGTGCACCTGGTCAAGCCGGTGGGTGGCGGCGATGTGGAAGTGGCGCTGGGGCTGGCCGAAGTCTCTGGTTCGGCACAGGCGGTCGTCGAACTCGAGCCTTTCGACGTCGATGCGCCGGCGGGGCGGGCGGCGGTACGCAGCCAGCGCGTGCTGCTGGTCGAAGATAATCCGGTCAACCAGGAACTGGCCCTGCGCCTGCTTGAGCGCGAAGGCTATCAAGTCAAGGTGGCGAATAACGGGGCGGAAGCGGTCGACATGTTCGATCAGGGAAGCTTCGACATTATCCTGATGGACATGCAGATGCCGGTCATGGGCGGGATCGAGGCAACCGAGGCCATTCGTTCGCACGAAATGCGCCGGAGCTGGGTGATCTCGCACGAATTGAAGCCGATCTACATCATCGCGATGACGGCCAATGTCATGGAAAGCGATCGCGAGCGCTGCCTGGCGGCGGGGATGAACGATTACGTCGCCAAGCCGCTGCGGCCCGAGGTGCTTTATGCCGCGCTGGAGCGCGCGAGTGGTGACGATCCGCTGCGTGTCTCGGTGATCGGCCAGGTGAGTGTGCGCCCGCACGTGTCGGGGATCAACCTGCAGGCGGCGCTGGATAATCTTGGCGATGTTGACCTGCTGGCAACCATGGCTGAAATGCTGCTGGCCGAGTGGCAGGGGCACCTGGAGCGGTTGAAGCAGGCCATCGAAGCTCAGGACGCCGTCGATGCCCGCATGCATGCCCATACCCTGAAAAGCCTGGTGGCGATGTTCCATGCCGAGGAGGCGCGCAGCCTGTCTGCACGTATCGAAAACGACATGATGGCGGAAGTCATCGACTGGGCTGCTGGCCTGCAATTGTTCGCCTCACTGGCGGCGGAAATGGAACGTATCCGTCCGCATCTGGAAGCTTTTGTCGAGACGCGTGTAATGCCTTGAATTTGCCTGAAAAGGCTCTTTTCGGCTAGAATGGGAAGGTTAAAAAAGCACAAGCGGGGAGGCGCGAGCCTTCCCGCTTGGCACATGAACGAGCAGAAAAATTACAGGAGAGCTGACGTGTCGCTGCTGCCCTCATTCACACCCGCCATCCTCGCCCTCGCCGACGGGACGGTTTTCAAGGGCCAATCCATCGGCGCCGACGGCGTAACCAGCGGTGAAGTGGTGTTCAACACCGCGATGACCGGTTATCAGGAAATCCTGACCGATCCGTCGTATTCGCGCCAGATCGTCACCCTGACCTATCCGCATATCGGCAATACCGGCTGCAATGCCGAGGACTTCGAGTCGCGGGCCAATTTTGCTGCCGGTCTGGTGGTCAAGGATCTGCCGCGTCTGGCCTCGAACTGGCGCTGCCAGGACGACCTCGGCGCCTACCTGAAGAAGCACGGCATCGTCGCCATCGCCGGTATCGATACGCGCAAGCTGACCCGCATCCTGCGCGAAAAGGGTGCGCAGGCCGGTTGCATCCTCGCCGGTGAAATTGATGAAGCCAAGGCGCTCGCTGCCGCTCGCGCCTTCCCGGGGCTGGCCGGCATGGATCTGGCCAAGGTCGTTTCGGCGACCGAGCGCTACACCTGGAGCGAGGCCGAATGGACGCTCGACGGCTACCAGCAACGTGGCGAAGCGCGTTTCCACGTCGTTGCCTACGACTTCGGCGTCAAGAGCAACATCCTGCGCATGCTCGCCGAGCGCGGCTGCAAGCTGACCGTCGTGCCGGCCCAGACGCCGGCGGCCGACGTGCTGGCAATGAAACCGGACGGTGTCTTCCTGTCCAACGGTCCGGGCGACCCGGAACCCTGCGACTACGCGATTGCCGCCATTCGCGAGATCCTCGCCGCCGGCGTGCCGACCTTCGGTATCTGCCTCGGCCACCAGTTGCTGGCGCTGGCCTCCGGCGCCAGGACGCTGAAGATGAAGTTCGGCCACCACGGCGCCAACCATCCGGTCAAGGATATGGATACCGGCCAGGTGCTGATCACCAGTCAGAACCACGGTTTCGCGGTCGATCCGGCGTCGATGCCGGCGAATCTGCGGGTCACCCATGTCTCGCTGTTCGACGGTTCCAACCAGGGGATCGCCCGCACCGACGTGCCGGCCTTCTCCTTTCAGGGGCACCCGGAAGCCAGCCCCGGCCCGCACGACGTGGCCTACCTGTTCGATCGCTTCCTCGACACCATGACGCGCGGCGTGGCTGCGCTCAACAACGCGCAATAAGCGGCACAGAGAGAGATAACGATGCCGAAACGTACAGACATCAAGAGTGTTTTGATCATTGGTGCCGGCCCGATCATCATCGGCCAGGCCTGTGAATTCGACTACTCAGGCGCCCAGGCCTGCAAGGCCCTGCGCGAAGAGGGTTACAAGGTCATCCTGGTGAATTCCAACCCGGCGACGATCATGACCGACCCGGAAATGGCCGACGTCACCTACATCGAACCGATCACCTGGCAGGTCGTCGCCAAGATCATCGAGAAGGAACGTCCGGACGCGCTGCTGCCGACCATGGGCGGCCAGACCGCGCTGAACTGCGCGCTCGATCTCGACCGCGAAGGCGTGCTGGCCAAGTTCGGCGTCGAGCTGATCGGTGCTTCCAAGGAAGCCATCGACAAGGCCGAAGACCGCCAGAAGTTCAAGGACGCGATGACCAAGATCGGTCTCGGTTCTGCCCGCTCGGCCACGGCTCACAGCATGGAAGAGGCTTACCAGGTGCAGGCGATGATTGGTTTCCCGACCATCATCCGCCCGTCGTTTACGCTCGGCGGTACCGGCGGCGGCATCGCCTACAACATGGAAGAGTTCGAGACCATCTGCAAGCGCGGTCTCGAAGCCTCGCCGACCAACGAGCTGCTGATCGAAGAGTCGCTGCTCGGCTGGAAGGAATACGAAATGGAAGTGGTCCGCGACAAGGCGGACAACTGCATCATCGTCTGTTCGATCGAGAACCTCGACCCGATGGGCGTGCATACCGGCGACTCGATCACCGTTGCCCCGGCGCAGACGCTGACCGACAAGGAGTATCAACTCCTGCGTAACGCCTCGATCGCCGTGCTGCGCGAAATCGGCGTCGATACCGGCGGTTCCAACGTGCAGTTCTCGATCAATCCCAAGGATGGTCGCTGCATCGTCATCGAGATGAATCCGCGCGTCTCGCGTTCCTCCGCGCTGGCCTCCAAGGCGACCGGCTTCCCGATCGCCAAGATCGCTGCCAAGCTGTCGGTCGGCTATACGCTCGACGAACTGACCAACGACATCACCGGCGGCAAGACGCCGGCCTCGTTCGAGCCGTCGATCGACTACGTCGTCACCAAGGTGCCGCGTTTTGCCTTCGAAAAATTCCCGCAGGCGGACAATACCCTGACCACGCAGATGAAGTCGGTCGGCGAAGTCATGGCCATGGGCCGCACCTTCCAGGAATCGCTGCAGAAAGCCCTGCGCGGGCTGGAAGTCGGCGTCGACGGCTTCAACCTGAAGACGGTCGATCCGGAAACCATCGACGAGCAACTGGCCCGGCCGACGCCGGATCGCCTGTGGTACGTCGCTGACGCCTTCGGCATCGGCATGTCGGTCGAGCGCGTTTTCGACCTGACCAAGATCGATCCGTGGTTCCTGACCCAGATCAAGGAGATCGTCGATCTCGAACTGGAAGTGGAAAAGCGCGAATTTGCGTCCTTGACCGCCGACGAAGTCCGTTTCCTGAAGCAGAAGGGTTTTGCCGACCGTCGTCTGGCCTACCTGCTGAAGACCAGCGAATCCGAGTTCCGCAAGCGCCGCCATGAACTGGGCGTGCGTCCGGTGTACAAGCGCGTCGATACCTGCGCCGCCGAATTCGCCACCGGCACCGCTTACCTCTACTCGACCTACGACGAAGAGTGCGAAGCGCAGCCGACCGACAAGAAGAAGATCATGGTGCTGGGCGGCGGTCCGAACCGCATCGGTCAGGGCATCGAGTTCGACTACTGCTGCGTGCATGCCGCGATGGCGATGCGCGAAGACGGTTACGAGACGATCATGGTCAACTGCAACCCGGAAACGGTTTCCACCGACTACGACACCTCGGATCGCCTCTACTTCGAGCCGCTGACGCTGGAAGAAGTGCTCGAAATCTGCGCCATCGAGAAGCCGGTCGGCGTCATCGTCCAGTACGGTGGCCAGACCCCGCTCAAGCTGGCGCTGGCGCTGGAAGCCAACGGCGTGCCGATCATCGGCACGACGCCGGAATCGATCGACATCGCCGAAGACCGCGAGCGTTTCCAGAAGCTGCTGCACGACCTCGGCCTGAAGCAGCCGCCCAACCGCACGGCGCGCACCGAAGAGGATGCGCTGCGTCTGGCGCAGGAAATCGGCTACCCGCTGGTCGTCCGCCCGTCCTACGTGCTGGGTGGCCGGGCCATGGAAATCGTCCATGAGCAGAAGGACCTCGAGCGCTACATGCGCGAAGCGGTCAAGGTCTCCAACGATTCGCCGGTGCTGCTCGACCGCTTCCTCAACGACGCTGTCGAATGCGACGTCGATGCGCTGTCCGATGGCGAGGAAGTGATCATCGGCGGCGTCATGGAACACATCGAACAGGCCGGCGTGCACTCCGGCGACTCGGCCTGCTCGCTGCCGCCGTACTCGCTGTCTGCTGCCGTCCAGGACGAACTGCGTCGCCAGACCAAGCTGATGGCCAAGGCGCTCAACGTCTGCGGCCTGATGAACGTGCAGTTTGCAATCAAGGACAACGACGTCTACGTGCTCGAAGTCAATCCGCGCGCCTCGCGTACCGTGCCCTACGTGTCCAAGGCGACCGGTCTGCAGTTGGCCAAGATCGCCGCCCGTTGCATGTCGGGCAAGAGCCTCAAGGCCCAGGGCATCACCAAGGAAGTCGTGCCACCGTACTTCTCGGTCAAGGAAGCTGTCTTCCCCTTCGTCAAGTTCCCGGGCGTCGATACCATCCTCGGTCCGGAAATGAAGTCGACCGGTGAAGTCATGGGCGTCGGTGTCAGCTTCGCCGAAGCCTTCGTCAAGTCGCAGCTGGCTGCCGGGGTCAAGCTGCCGTCGTCGGGCAAGGTCTTCCTGTCGGTCAAGGACAGCGACAAGCCGAAGGCGGTCGAGATCGCCCGTCATCTGCACGAGGCCGGCTTCCAGCTGGTTGCCACGCGCGGTACGGCGCAGGCCATCGAGGCTGCCGGCCTGCCGGTGCAGCCGGTCAACAAGGTCACCGAAGGCCGTCCGCACATCGTCGACATGATCAAGAACAACGAGATTGCGCTGATCATCAACACCGTCGAGGAAAAGCGCGGCGCGATCAACGATTCGCGCTCGATCCGGACCTCGGGCCTGCAGGCGCGGGTGACGATGTATACGACGATCTGGGGTGCCGAAGCGGCTGCCGAAGGCATCCGCAACCTGGGCGAACTTGTGGTGTATCCGATTCAGACGCTGCACGCGCAGCTTCACTGAGACCAACCAGAACCACCGCCGGGTCGTCCCTTCCGGGCGCCGGCGGTTTTGCTTTTGCAGGGAAAAGACATGAGCAAAGTTCCGTTGACCGTAACTGGCGCCGAGAAACTCCGCGAGGAGCTGCATCGGCTGAAGACCGTCGATCGCCCCTGGGTGATCGCTGCGATCGCCGAGGCGCGTGCCCACGGTGATCTCTCCGAAAACGCCGAGTACGATGCCGCCAAGGAGCGCCAGGGTTTCATCGAAGGGCGTATCCAGGAAGTCGAAGGCAAGCTGTCGAACGCCCAGATCATCGATCCCAAACTGCTTGATGCCGACGGTCGCTGCGTGTTTGGCGCCACGGCGGAGATCGAGGATCAGGACAGCGGTGAAGTCTTCACTTACCAGATCGTCGGTGAGGACGAGGCCGATATCAAGAATGGCAAGCTGTCGGTGGCGTCGCCGATGGCCCGGGCGCTGATCGGCAAGTACGCCGGCGATATCGCTCAGGTGCAGGCGCCTGGCGGTATCCGGGAATTCGAGATTCTCGACATCCGCTACGAATAAGCATGCGCCGCCTGTCGGAAGCCCTCTATCTGTTTGCGATCACCCTGTGGATCGGTGGTTTGTGGGTGATTGGCTATCTGGTGGCGCCGGTCCTGTTCGCCAATCTCGGTGACCGACAGTTGGCCGGCATGGTGGCCGGCAAGCTGTTTGCGCTGATTGGCTGGATTGGTCTGGGGGCGGCGGCTTATCTGTTTGTTTTTCTGCTCGCCCGGCATGGCCTGCGTGCCCTGCGCGCTGCGGGGCTATGGCTGGTCCTGCTGATGGCGGCATTGGCGGCCGCCCAGTTGTTCGGGATTCAGCCCTTGATGGAGCAACTCAAGCTGGCGGCAGTGGCCCAGGAGGCGATGGCGAGCGTGACCCGCGATCGCTTCGCCACCTGGCACGGCATCTCCAGCATCGTATATCTGATCCAGAGCCTGCTCGGCCTGTGGCTGCTTTTGTGGAGCGGGCGAGGTCTGCGCTGAATCAGCCCTGGAAGCTGCGCTTGGTGCGGCGCGGTGCCGCCGGACGCGGTTTTGCCGTATTCTTCGGCGCAGAACTTTCAGGATTTTCGCGATAGACGACCAGCAGTTTGCCGATGTGCTGTACCGGCGCCGCGGCAAGTTCCTGGCAGATGCGTTCGTAGTAGGCCAGGCGATCCTCGCGGCTGTCGCCATAGACGCGGATCTTGATCAGTTCGTGTGCCTTCAGGCAGACGTCGATTTCCTTGAGGACGGCGTCAGTGAGGCCGTTTTCGGAGATCGAGACGACCGGATTGAGGCCATGGGCCTGGGCGCGCAGTTCGCGCACCTGGGCAGAGTTCAGTTGTTGCATGTGAAAACCTTTCAAAAACGGCATTTTACCGAATGAAACGAACCAGAACCAGCAAGGCGTGGATGCGCGAGCATGTGAACGACCCCTACGTCCAGCTCGCCAAGAAGGAGGGTTGGCGTTCGCGAGCCGCTTTCAAGCTGATGGAGATCGACGACAAGGACAAGTTGCTGCGGCATGGCGAGGTGGTCGTTGACCTCGGCGCAACGCCGGGCGGCTGGTCGCAGGTCGCGGTGCAGCGGGTTGGCGGCGGCGGATTGGTGTTCGCGCTCGATCTGCTGGAAATGGACCCGATCCACGGTGTGCACTTCATCCAGGGCGATTTTCGCGAGGACGAGGTCCTGCAGCAACTCGAAGAAAAACTCGGCGATCGTCGGGTAGGGCTTGTAATGTCCGACATGGCCCCCAATATGTCAGGTGTACCCTTGGTCGATCAGGCCCGGGTGATGCACCTGGCGGAACTGGGGCTTGAGTTCTCGCGGGCCCATTTGAAACCTGATGGCGCTTTTCTGGTCAAAGTTTTCCAGGGCAGCGATTACGAGGCTTTCGTCAAGGCGATGCGTGAGACTTTCCGCACCGTCGCTGTGCGTAAACCGGATGCTTCACGTGACCGCAGCCCGGAGATTTACTTGCTCGGCCGCACATTGCGGTGATGGTTTTGTTTAGAATGGTGTTTTTATCGCTCGACGAAGCAGAAGGAGAGCACGCTTGAACAACATGTTCAAAAATCTCGCAATCTGGATGGTGATCGGCCTGGTGCTGATGACTGTGTTCAACCAGTTCAACAGCCGTCAGGTCGCGACCGGTGCCGTCGAGTATTCGCAATTCCTCGAGGAAGTGAAGCAGGGGCGCATCGCCAAGGTGGTCATGGAAGGCCGCACGCTGAAGGCGACGACGACTGAAGGCCGTCGTATCACCAGTTATGCGCCGCCGGATCTGTGGCTGGTGTCCGATCTCCTGAAATACGACGTCAAGATCGAGGCCAAGCCGGAAGAAGAGCCCTCTTTCCTGATGAGCATTTTCGTCAGCTGGTTCCCGATGCTGCTGCTGATCGGTGTCTGGGTCTTCTTCATGCGCCAGATGCAGGGCGGCGGCAAGGGCGGCGCGTTCTCCTTCGGCAAGTCGAAGGCGCGCATGATGGACGAGTCCACCAACGCCATCACCTTCGCCGATGTGGCCGGTTGCGACGAAGCGAAGGAAGAAGTGCAGGAGATCGTCGATTTCCTGCGTGATCCGTCCAAATTCCAGAAGCTCGGCGGTCGCATTCCCAAGGGCGTGCTGATGGTCGGCAACCCGGGTACCGGCAAGACCTTGCTGGCCAAGGCCATCGCCGGCGAAGCCAAGGTGCCTTTCTTCAGCATTTCCGGCTCCGACTTCGTTGAAATGTTTGTCGGCGTGGGCGCGGCCCGCGTCCGCGACATGTTCGAAAACGCCAAGAAGCACGCACCGTGCATCCTGTTCATCGACGAAATCGACGCCGTCGGTCGTCATCGCGGCGCTGGCCTGGGTGGCGGTAACGACGAACGCGAACAGACGCTGAACCAGTTGCTGGTCGAGATGGATGGTTTTGAAGGTCATTCGGGCATCATCGTCATCGCCGCAACCAACCGTCCGGACATCCTTGACCCGGCGCTGCTGCGTCCGGGCCGTTTCGACCGCCAGGTCGTCGTGCCGTTGCCGGATATCCGCGGCCGTGAGGAAATTCTCAAGGTGCACATGCGCAAGGTGCCGATTGCAGGCGACATCAAGGCCGACGTGATCGCACGCGGTACGCCGGGATTCTCCGGTGCCGACCTGGCTAACCTGGTCAATGAGGCGGCGCTGTTTGCGGCGCGACGCAACAAGCGTCTGGTGGACATGGACGACTTCGAAATGGCCAAGGACAAGATCATGATGGGCGCCGAGCGTCGCAGCATGGTCATGACCGAGGATGAGAAGATGAATACGGCGTATCACGAGTCGGGTCACGCCGTGGTTGCCAAGCTGGTGCCGAAGTCGGACCCGGTGCACAAGGTCACGATCATCCCGCGCGGTCGCGCCCTCGGCCTGACCATGCAGTTGCCTGAGCAGGATCGTTATGCCTACGACCGTCAGTACCTGATGAGCCGGATCGCCGTGCTGTTCGGTGGCCGGATCGCCGAGGAACTGTTCATGAACCAGATGACCACCGGTGCGTCCAACGACTTCGAGCGGGCAACGGCCATGGCGCGTGACATGGTCACCCGTTACGGCATGTCCGATCTCGGCGTGATGGTCTATGGCGAGAACGAGGGCGAGGTCTTCCTAGGCCGTTCGGTGACGCAGCACAAGAACGTTTCTGAAGCGACGATGCAGAAGGTCGACGCCGAGATTCGTCGCATCATCGACCAGCAGTACGCGCTTGCCCGTCAGTTGCTCGAAGACAATCGCGACAAGGTCGAGGCCATGACCAAGGCGCTGCTAGAATGGGAAACCATCGATGCCGACCAGATCGACGACATCATGGCCGGCAAGCCGCCGCGCGAGCCCAAGCCGACGCAGGGCATCAAGCCCGCCAGTCCGCCGGATGAAAAGCCGGATGCCGAGCCAAGCGCTCCGGCAACGGCCTGATCGAAAGCTATCGAACAAGCCGGGAGCGTGCTCCCGGCTTTTTTCATCATGAATACCATCCACTGCGGCAAATACCGGCTGGGGCGTGAACGCCCGCTGATCATGGGCATCGTCAACCTGACGCCGGATTCATTTTCCGGCGACGGTCTGACTGGCGATTTAGACCGGGCGATAGCTCATGCGCGAGCGCAGCTTGATGCCGGCGCCGACATTCTCGATATCGGCGCCGAATCGTCGCGTCCCGGTGCCGTGCCGACCCCGGTCGACGAGGAGTTGCGCCGTCTGCTGCCGGTGTTGCGCGAGATTACTCGCTGGGGTGTGCCGGTTTCCGTCGATACCTACAAGCCCGAGGTCATGCGCGCTGCGCTCGAAGCTGGCGCGAGCATGATCAATGACATTGCCGGGATGGCCAGTGACGCGGCCTTGTCAGCTGTGGCCGGCAGTGACTGCGCGGTGTGCGTGATGCACATGCAGGGCGTTCCCGGAACGATGCAGCAGGCACCGGCTTACACCGACGTCGTTGCCGAGGTTGATGACTGGCTGGCAGCAACCGTGGCGCGTTGCCTGGCTGCAGGGGTCGCGCGTGAGCGGCTGATCGTCGATCCCGGTTTCGGTTTTGGCAAGACGCTGGTGCACAATATTGCGCTGTTCCGGGCCATGCGTCGCGATGATGTGGCGTTGCCGGTGCTGGTCGGGGTGTCGCGCAAGTCGATGCTCGGTCAGATCACCGGCCGACCGGTTGAGGAACGGCTGGCGGCCAGCGTGACCGCCGCTGTGCTGGCGGCGGAGCGTGGGGCGGCGATCCTGAGGGTTCATGATGTCGCAGAAACAAAAGATGCGCTGGCTGTCTGGTCGGCGTTGAAACAGGGAGAGTGACGGTGACAAGAAAATATTTCGGTACCGACGGCGTGCGCGGTCGGGTGGGGCAGGCTCCGATTACCCCGGACTTCGTGATGCGCCTCGGCTATTCAGCTGGCAAGGTGCTACTGGCCAAGGGCGAAATGCCCGCTGGCGAACGTCCGTCCGTGCTCATCGGCAAGGACACCCGGGTTTCCGGCTACATGCTGGAATCGGCGCTGGAGGCGGGTTTTTCGGCGGCCGGTGTCGATGTCTGCCTGGTCGGACCGATGCCGACGCCGGCCATTGCCTACCTGACCCGGGCGCTGCGCCTGCAGGCCGGGATCGTGATTTCGGCGTCGCACAATCCCTACTACGATAACGGAATCAAGTTCTTCTCGGCGCAGGGCACCAAGTTGCCCGACGAGGTCGAGCAGGCCATCGAGGCCGGCATCGACCAGGAGATCGTCTGCGTTCCTTCGCCGGACCTCGGTCGGGCGCGCCGGATCGACGATGCGCGCGGGCGTTACATCGAATTCTGCAAGAGCACCTTCCCCAACGAATTTGACCTGCGCGGCCTGAAGATCGTTGTCGATTCCGCCCATGGTGCCGCCTATCACATCGCCCCGGACGTGTTCCACGAACTGGGCGCCGAGGTGGTGGTGATCGGCGGCCAGCCGAACGGCTTGAACATCAACGAAAAGGTCGGGGCGACCGCGCCGAAGGCGCTGTGCGATGCGGTCCTGGTCAATCGCGCCGATCTCGGCATCGCGCTCGACGGTGACGCCGACCGGATCATGATGGTCGACGCCGAAGGCAATCTTTACGATGGCGACCAGTTGCTGATGTCCATCGTTCGCAGTCGTGCTGCCAAGGGGCCGGTCAATGGTGTGGTCGGTACGCTGATGAGCAATCTTTCGTTGGAGCGGGCGCTGGCCGGGATGAATATTCCCTTTGTGCGGGCGGCGGTTGGTGATCGCTATGTGGTCGAGGCGCTGCACCGCAATGGCTGGCTGTTCGGCGGCGAGAATTCGGGGCACATCCTGGCCCTGGATCGCCATTCCACCGGCGACGGCATCATCGCCGGCCTGCAGGTGCTGGCCGCCTTGCGCGAGTCGGGCGGTGATCTCAAGACCCTGCTCGGTGCCTTGCCACTCTATCCGCAGAAACTGATCAATGTTCCGGTCGTCCGCGGCTTCGACTGGCAAGCCTGTCCGGCCATTGCAGCGGCCCGCGATCTTGTCGAGCGGCGTCTTGACGGTCGTGGTCGTGTCCTGCTTCGTCCTTCGGGAACCGAGCCGCTGCTGCGGGTGATGGTCGAAGGCGAGGATGCGCAGGCGGTTGTTGCTGCAGCCGAAGAAATTGCGGCGGCGGTCAGGGTGGCGGCTGGCGAGGGGTGACCATTGACCGGCCAGGTGGCCAATCGATATAATCCTCAGGTTTTAGCCATCGGAATCACCGAGCCATGCGCCGCAAGCTAGTCGCTGGAAACTGGAAGATGAACGGCAGCCTTTCCGCCAATCGCGGATTGCTGGCGGATATTCTCGCCGGTCTGGGCGATGTTGCCTGTGAAGTCATGGTCTGTCCGCCTTTTCCCTATCTGGCACAGGCGCAGTCCGCGCTTTCGGCCAGTCCGGTCGGGTTGGGGGCGCAGACGCTGAGCGAACATCCGGCAGGCGCATTCACCGGCGAAGTCGGGGCAGAAATGCTGCGCGAATTCGGCTGCCGTTATGTGCTGGTCGGTCATTCGGAGCGACGCAGCCTGTTTGGCGAGTCCGATGCGGTGGTTGCGGCCAAGCTGGCTGCGGCACTTGCCGCCGGTCTGGTGCCGGTGCTGTGTCTCGGCGAAACCCTGGTTGAGCGTGAGGCAGGGCAGACGGAAGCGGTTGTCTCGCGGCAGTTGCAGGCGGTTCTGGATCGTGTTGGTGCTGCCGCGTTGTCGGGGGCTGTTCTGGCTTACGAGCCGGTTTGGGCCATTGGCACGGGGCTGACCGCGACGCCGGCGCAGGCGCAGGCGGTGCATGCCCACATCCGGGCCTGTCTGGCGGCGCACGATGCAGCGGTGGCAGCGGAGGTGCGCATCCTCTATGGCGGTAGTGTCAAGCCGCAAAATGCGCAGGAGTTGTTCGGGCAGCAGGACATCGATGGTGGTCTGATCGGTGGGGCTTCCTTGGTGGCAGAAGATTTCTTGGCGATTTGTCGCGCCGCAAACTGATAGGCATAAAAATGAACTGGTTGTTTTCTGTGGTTTTGACGGTCCATATCCTGGTCGCTCTGGCGATCATCGGCCTGGTGCTGATGCAGCACGGCAAGGGCGCCGACATGGGGGCGGCTTTTGGTAGCGGTTCCTCGGGCAGCCTGTTCGGCGCTTCGGGGTCGGCGAACTTCCTCAGTCGCACCACTGCGGTGCTGGCAACGGTGTTCTTCCTGACCAGTCTTTCGCTGGCCTACATTGCCTCCGACAAGCCAAAAACGGCTGGTAGTCTGATGGAAGAGGCTGTACAATCGCAGCCTGTTTCGACGGCGGTTCCGGCTGCCGGTGAGGCCGCCGGAGCGCCTGCTGGTGCGGGTTCGAAGGCGCAGGAAGTACCGAAGTAATTTCAAAGTAACGCAAGGAAATTCGCCCGGCACGAGTCCTCGTCGGGTGGGTAAAAAAATACACGTGCCGACGTGGTGAAATTGGTAGACACGCTATCTTGAGGGGGTAGTGGCGCAAGCTGTGCGAGTTCGAGTCTCGCCGTCGGCACCAAAATATAAAGTGGGCTGGCCGTTGCAATCCGGTCGTCCCGAATAAAAACTTACAACTTGGCGGCGGATCATGGAAGCTTACTTTCCTATCCTGATGTTCGTGCTCGTGGGGGTCGCGGTCGGCGTCTTGCCGATGGTGATGGGCTTTGTGCTCGCTCCGCGTCGCCCGGATCCCGAAAAGCTCTCGCCCTATGAATGCGGCTTCGAGGCCTTCGAAGACGCGCGCATGAAATTCGACGTGCGCTACTACCTGGTTGCGATCCTGTTCATCCTGTTCGATCTCGAAATCGCCTTCCTTGTGCCGTGGGCGGTCGTTTTCTCGGACATGGTGGCAATCGATTCGCTAAAGGTTTTCGGCTTCGTCGAAATGTTGATCTTCATGGGCATTCTGGCACTGGGCGATATCTACGCCTGGGCCAAGGGTGCGCTTGAGTGGGAATGAGGGCGCCAAATGGCAATCGAAGGTATTCTGCAAGAGGGTTTTGTCACCACCACGGCTGACAAGCTCATCAACTACATGCGCACCGGCTCGATGTGGCCGATGACCTTTGGCTTGGCCTGCTGCGCCGTGGAGATGATCCACGCCGGCTGTTCCCGCTATGACCTGGACCGCTTCGGCATCGTCTTCCGGCCGAGTCCGCGCCAGTCCGACGTGATGATCGTCGCCGGCACGCTGACCAACAAGATGGCACCGGCGCTGCGCAAGGTCTATGACCAGATGGCCGAGCCGCGCTGGGTCATTTCCATGGGCTCCTGTGCCAATGGCGGTGGCTACTATCACTATTCCTACTCGGTGGTGCGCGGCTGCGACCGCATCGTCCCGGTCGACATCTATGTGCCGGGCTGTCCGCCGACGGCTGAGGCCCTGCTCTACGGGCTGATTCAGCTGCAGAACAAGATCCGCCGCACCAATACCATTGCCCGCTAACTTTCGAGGCTGATCCCTATGTCCGCCAAGCTGGAAACGCTTAGCCAGAAATTGCAGGATCGTTTCGCAGACAAGCTGCTGTCGACCAAGCTCGCCCTCGGTGAGCTGACCGTGGAAGTCGCCGCCAACGATTATTTTGCCTTCATGCAGACGCTGCGCGACGACGCCGACCTGTCCTTCGAGGAATTGATTGACCTCTGCGGCGTCGATTACTCGACCTGGGGCGATGGCGCCTGGACCGGCAAGCGTTTTGCGACGACCGTGCATCTGCTGTCGATTGCCCACAACGTCCGCCTGCGCGTCCGCGTCTTCGCCGACAACGACGATTTCCCGGCGGTCGATTCGGTGACCTCGCTGTGGACCAGTGCCAACTGGTTCGAGCGCGAGTCCTTCGACCTCTACGGCATCGCCTACGTCGGCCACGAGGATCTGCGCCGCATCCTGACCGACTACGGTTTCATCGGCCATCCCTTCCGCAAGGATTTCCCGATTTCGGGCCATGTCGAGATGCGTTATGACCCGGATCAAGGTCGCGTGATCTACCAGCCCGTTACCATCGAACCGCGCGAGAACACGCCGCGCATCGTCCGCGAAGACACCTACGGGGATCCGGCACATGGCTGATATCCGCAACTACACCCTCAACTTCGGTCCACAACACCCGGCCGCGCACGGCGTGCTGCGTCTGGTGCTGGAAATGGACGGCGAAGTCGTCCAGCGTGCCGATCCGCACATCGGCCTGCTCCACCGCGCCACCGAAAAGCTGGCCGAGACCCGCACCTGGGTCCAGTCCGTGCCCTACATGGACCGTCTCGACTACGTGTCGACGATGTGCAACGAACACGCCTACTGCCTCGGCGTCGAGAAGCTGCTGCAGCTCGAAGTGCCGGAGCGCGGCAAGTACATCCGCACGATGTTCGACGAAGTCACGCGCATCCTCAACCATCTGTTGTGGATCGGCTGTCACGCCCTCGACGTCGGCGCGATGACCATGGCGCTGTATACCTTCCGCGAACGCGAAGACCTGATGGACGCCTACGAGGCGGTCTGCGGTGCGCGTCTGCACGCGGCCTACTACCGTCCGGGCGGCGTCTATCGTGACCTGCCGGACCGCATGCCGCAGTACCGCGAGTCCACCTGGACCAGTGCCAAGAAGGCCAAGGAACTCAACGACAACCGCAGTGGTTCGCTGCTCGACTTCCTCGAGGATTTCACCGAGCGCTTCCCGAAATACCATGCCGAGTACCACACGCTGCTGACCGACAACCGGATCTGGAAACAGCGTCTGGTCCATGTCGGCGTGGTCAGCCCGGAACGGGCCATGCAACTGGGCTTCACCGGCGCCATGCTGCGCGGTTCCGGGATTGCCTGGGACCTGCGCAAGAAGCAGCCCTACGCGGCCTACGACAAGGTCGACTTCGACGTGCCGGTCGGTGTCAATGGCGACAGCTATGACCGCTACCTGGTGCGCATGGAGGAAATGCTCCAGTCGAACCGCATCATCAAGCAGTGCATCGCCTGGTTGCGCGCCAACCCGGGTCCGGTGATCACCGACAATCACAAGGTGGCACCGCCGAACCGCGAGGCGATGAAGTCGAACATGGAAGAGCTGATCCACCACTTCAAGCTGTTCACCGAAGGCATCCACGTGCCGCCGGGCGAGGCCTATGCCGCGATCGAACATCCGAAGGGCGAGTTCGGCATCTATTTCGTTTCCGACGGTGCCAACAAGCCCTACCGGATGAAAATCCGCGCGCCGGGCTTTGCGCATCTGGCGGCGATGGACGAAATGGCGAGGGGCCACATGCTGGCCGACGTCGTGACGATCATCGGTTCCCAGGATGTTGTTTTTGGCGAGATTGACCGCTGATGTTTTCCGCTGACACCCTACAGAAATTCGCCCGCGAGGTCGCCAAGTACCCCGCCGAGCAGAAGCAGTCGGCCGTCATGGCCTGTCTGGCCCACGCCCAGGAAGAAAAGGGCTGGCTGCCGCCCGAGGCTATCGAAGCCGTTGCCGATTATCTCGGCATGCCGCCGATCGCTGCCTACGAGGTCGCTTCCTTCTACAACATGTACGACCTGAAGCCGGTCGGCAAGTACAAGATCACGGTGTGTACCAACCTGCCGTGTGCGCTGTCCGGCGGTTATCACGCCGGTGAGTACCTGCAGCAGAAGCTCGGCGTCGGTTACGGTGAGACCACTGCCGACGGCAAGTTCACGCTCAAGGAAGGCGAGTGTATGGGCGCCTGCGGCGATGCGCCGGTGTTCATCGTCAATAACCGCTCGATGTGCAGCCACATGCATCCGGAACAGATCGACAAGCTCCTCGAGGAGTGCAAATAATGGCCATGATGGGGGCAATCAATCCGGTCCTGATGGCCGGCCTGAATGGTGATGACGGCTGGCGCCTGAAGGATTACGTCGCCCGTGGCGGCTACGAGCAGTTGAAGCGCATCCTGCAGACCGGCATGACCCAGGAAGACGTCATCGGCGAAGTCAAGAAGTCGGTCCTGCGCGGCCGTGGCGGCGCCGGTTTCCCGACCGGTCTGAAGTGGTCGTTCATGCCGCGTTCCTTCCCCGGTGACAAGTACGTCGTCTGCAACACCGACGAAGGCGAACCGGGCACCTTCAAGGACCGCGACATCATGCGCTACAACCCGCATGCGGTCATCGAGGGCATGATCATCGCCGGTTTCGCGATGGGTGCCACGCGCGGCTACAACTACGTGCACGGCGAAATCTGGGAAATCTACAAGCGTTTCGAAGAAGCGCTCGACGAAGCCCGCGCTGCAGGTCTGCTCGGCCAGAACATCCTCGGCACCCAGTTCAGCTTCGAACTGTTTGCCCACCACGGTTATGGCGCCTACATCTGCGGCGAGGAAACCGCGCTGCTCGAATCGATCGAGGGCAAGAAGGGCCAGCCCCGCTTCAAGCCGCCGTTCCCGGCGTCCTTCGGTCTGTACGGTCGGCCGACGACGATCAACAACACCGAGACCTTCGCTTCCATCCCCTTCATCCTGAAGATGGGCGGCGAGGAATTCCTCAACCTGGGCAAGCCGAACAACGGCGGCACCAAGCTGTTCTCGGTGTCCGGCCACGTCAATCGCCCGGGCAACTACGAAATCCCGCTCGGCACGCCGTTCTCGACCCTGCTCGAAATGTGCGGCGGCATGCGCGGTGGGCGCAAGCTGAAGGCAGTCATCCCCGGCGGTTCGTCGGCGCCGGTCATGCCGGCCGACGTGATCATGGACTGCACCATGGATTACGACTCGATCAGCAAGGGCGGGTCGATGCTCGGTTCCGGCGCGGTCATCGTCATGGACGAGACGGTGTGCATGGTCAAGGCGCTGGAGCGTCTGTCCTTCTTCTACCACGAGGAATCCTGCGGCCAATGCACGCCCTGCCGCGAAGGTACGGCCTGGATGTACAAGGTGGTGCATCGCATCGAGAACGGGCAGGGCAAGCCGGAAGACCTCGACCTGCTCAACAGCGTGCTCGGCAACATCGCCGGCCGGACCATCTGCGCGCTCGGCGACGCAGCGGCTTTCCCGGTGCAGAGCTTCATCAAGCACTTCCGCAGCGAATTCGAATACCACATCGAACACAAGACCTGTCTGGTACCCAAGGATGTTCAATGGGCCGGCAGCGGTTTCCACAAGATCCCGGCCTGACGGGTCGTTCAAGAAAACTGGCTACAAGGTAGCGACATGCTAGAAATCGAAATCGACGGCAAGAAAGCGCAAGTGCCCGATGGCAGCACGGTGATGGATGCCGCGCAGCAGTTGGGTGTCTATATCCCGCACTTCTGCTACCACAAGAAATTGTCCATCGCGGCCAACTGCCGGATGTGCCTGGTCCAGGTGGAAAAGGCGCCGAAGCCGCTGCCCGCGTGCGCGACGCCGGTGACCAACGGGATGAAGGTATTCACCCACTCCGATCTGGCCGTCAAGGCACAGAAGGGGGTGATGGAATTCCTGCTGATCAACCACCCGCTCGACTGCCCGATCTGCGATCAGGGCGGTGAATGTCAGCTGCAGGACATGTCGGTCGGTTACGGCCCGATGCAGAGCCGCTACACCGAGGAAAAGCACGTCGTCTTCCACAAGGATGTCGGCCCGCTGATCTCGATGCAGGAAATGAGCCGTTGCATTCACTGCACGCGCTGCGTCCGTTTCGGCCAGGAAGTCGCCGGCATCATGGAACTGGGCATGGCCAACCGCAACATGCACTCCGAGATCATGACCTTCGTCGGTCGTTCGGTCGATTCCGAACTGTCCGGCAACATGATCGACCTGTGCCCGGTCGGCGCGCTGACCTCGAAGCCTTTCCGCTACACCGCCCGCTCGTGGGAACTGCAACGGCGCAAGTCGGTCAGCCCGCACGATTCGGTCGGCGCCAACCTGGTTGTCCAGGTCAAGCACGACAACGTGATGCGCGTCCTGCCGCGCGAGAACGAAGCGGTCAACGAGTGCTGGATTTCCGACAAGGAGCGTTTCTCCTACCAGGCGCTGAATTCCGATGCACGCCTGACCAAACCGATGGTCAAGCAGGGTGGCGAGTGGCGTGAGGTCGAATGGAATGTCGCTCTCGACTACGTCGCCCACGGCCTCAAGGACATCGTCCGCGATCACGGCGGTGACGCCGTCGCCGCGCTGGCCGCACAGCATGCCACGGTCGAGGAACTGTTCCTGCTGGGCAAGCTGATGAAGGGCATGGGCAGCGGCAATATCGATTTCCGCGCCCGCCAGTCCGACTTCGGCACGGACTTCAAGCGCGCCGGTGCGCCCTGGCTGGGCATGCGCCTGGCCGAGATCAAGGATCTCGACGCCGCGCTGGTGGTCGGCTCCTTCCTGCGCAAGGATCATCCGCTGATCGCACAGCGTCTGCGTCAGGCCGCCAAGAAGTGGACCAAGGTCAGCCTGTTGTCGGTGGCCGGCGACGATCAACTGATCAAACTCTACGGCAGCCTCACCGTGGCGCCGTCGCAACTGGCGCTGGCGCTGGCCGCAGTGGTTCGCGCCGCCGCCGAGGCCAAGGGCGTGGCCGTGCCGGCCGGCCTGGAAAACGCCGCCGTCTGCGACGAAAGCCGCAAGATTGCCGCCAGCCTGCTTGAAGGCGAGAAGCGCGCGATCTTCCTCGGCAACGTCGCCACCCAGTGTGCCGACGCCACCCAACTGCATGCGCTGGCCAACCAGCTCGGCGCCATCACCGGGGCCACCGTCGGTTTCCTCGGCGAAAGCGGCAACACGGTCGGCGCTCACCTGGCCTGGGCCCTGCCGAGCCAGGCCAATGCGCGCCAGATGTTCGAGCAGCCGCGCCGTGGCTACGTGCTCTACGGTGTCGAACCGGAACTCGACTGTGCCAATGCGCAGCCGGTCATGGCTGCGCTGAAGCAGGCGGCGATGGTCGTCGTCATGTCGCCGTTCAAGTCGCCGGCGGCGCTTGAATACGCCGACGCGATCCTGCCGGTGGCACCCTTCACCGAAACCTCGGGCACCTTCGTCAATATCGAGGGCCGCATCCAGTCGTTCAACGGCGTCGTCAAGCCGCGCGGCGAAACCCGTCCGGGCTGGAAGGTGCTGCGCGTGCTCGGTAACGTCCTCAATCTCGACGGCTTTGCCTACACCAGCAGCGAGCAGGTCCGTGACGAAGTGCTCGGCGCCGGTGCCGAATTCGCCGCCGGTCTCGATAACGGCCTGAACGGCGTCGCCATCGCCCTGCCGGGTGCGGTGGCAAACGGCCTGCAACGCATCGCCGACGTGCCCATTCACTTTGCCGATCCGCTGGCCCGCCGTGCGCCGGCATTGCTGCAGACGGCCGATGGCGTCGCGCCGACGCTGCGCGCCGCTGCGGCAACGCTGGCCGCGATCGGTGTCGAGCCCGGCGCTTCGGTGCGGGTTCGCCAGGGCAACGGCGAAACCGTGCTGGTCGCCCGTCTCGACGACCAGGTGCCGGCCGGCTGCGTCCGCGTTGCTGCGGCGCATCCGACGACTGCGATGCTGGGCGAAATGTTCGGCGACATCACCGTGGAGCGTGCATAAATGGACGCACTGATGAATTTCGGACAAGGGATCTTCGGCGGCGCCTGGCCGGCCGTGTGGACCCTGATCAAGATCGTGCTGATCGTCGCCCCGCTGATGCTCGGCGTCGCCTACCTGACCTACTTCGAGCGCAAGGTCATCGGCTTCATGCAGGTGCGTATCGGCCCCAACCGGGTCGGTCCCTGGGGCCTGATCCAGCCGATCGCCGACGGTCTGAAGCTGCTGCTCAAGGAAATCATCGTTCCCAGCGGTTCGAGCAAGGCAGTCTTTGTCATCGCCCCGATGCTGGCCATCGCGCCGGCGCTGGCCGCCTGGGCGGTGATCCCCTTCACCGACACGCTGGTTCTCGCCAATATCGACGCCAGCCTGCTCTACATCCTGGCGATCACCTCGATGGGCGTCTATGGCGTGATCCTGTCCGGCTGGGCGTCGAACTCCAAGTACGCCTTCCTCGGCGCGATGCGTTCGGCAGCGCAGATGGTGTCGTATGAAATCGCCATGGGCTTCGCCCTGATCACCGTGCTGATGATTGCCGGTACGCTGAACTTCGTCGATATCGTCGATGGTCAGAACAAGGGCATGTTCGCCGACATGGGGCTGGGCTTCCTGTCGTGGAACTGGCTGCCGTTGCTGCCGATGTTCCTGGTGTACCTGATCTCCGGCACCGCCGAACTGAACCGCGCACCGTTCGACATCGCCGAAGGCGAATCGGAAATCGTCGCCGGCTTCCACGTTGAGTACTCGGGCATGGCCTTCGCGCTGTTCTTCCTCGCCGAGTACGCCAACATGATCCTGGTGGCGGCGCTCACTTCCCTGCTGTTCCTGGGTGGCTGGCTGTCGCCGGTCGGTTTCCTGCCGGATGGAATCTGGTGGATGTTCGCGAAGATGTCCTTCGTGCTCTTCCTGTTCCTGTGGTTCCGCGCCACCTTCCCGCGTTATCGCTACGACCTGCTGATGCGCCTTGGCTGGAAGGTCTTCCTGCCGCTGTGCTTCTTCTGGGTCATCATCGTCGGCGCGTGGATGATCAGCCCGCTGAACATCTGGAATTGAGGAGAGAAGAATGGGTTCGATGAAGGAAGTCTTCAACAGCCTCTTCCTCAAGGAGCTGCTGAAAGGCATGTCGGTGACGGGCAAGTATTTCTTCGCCCGCAAGATCACCGTCCAGTATCCGGAAGAAAAGACGCCGCAGTCCTTCCGTTTCCGCGGCCTGCATGCGCTGCGCCGCTACGAGAACGGCGAGGAACGCTGCATCGCCTGCAAGTTGTGCGAGGCGATCTGCCCGGCCATGGCCATCACCATCGAGGCCGAGCCGCGCGACGACGGTTCGCGCCGGACGACGCGCTACGACATTGATCTGACCAAGTGCATCTTCTGCGGTTTCTGCGAGGAAGCCTGCCCGGTCGATGCCATCGTCGAGACGCGCATTTTCGAATATCACGGCGAGAAGCGCGGTGATCTCTACTACACCAAGCAGATGCTGCTGGCCAACGGTGATCGCTACGAACAGCAGATCGCCGAAGACCGCGCACTCGATGCGCCCTACCGCTGACAGGTGCCTGTAATGGATTTTCAAACCGCTGTCTTTTTCTTCCTCTCGGCGATCCTGGTGTTTGCCGCGCTGCGGGTGATCACTGCGCGCAACCCGGTCTATGCCGCCTTGCACCTGATGCTCGCCTTCTTCACCACCGGCGGCCTCTGGCTGATGCTGCAGGCCGAGTTTCTCGGCATTGCGCTGATCGTCGTCTATGTCGGCGCAGTGATGGTGCTCTTCCTGTTCGTCGTGATGATGCTCGACATCAACATCGACCGCATCCGCGAAGGCTTCTGGCGCTACCTGCCGCTCGGCGCCGTGCTCGGTCTGGTCATGGTGCTGGAAATGGGCCTGGTGCTCGGCAGCAAGTACTTCCAGGTGCCGATCTCGGAAGTCGTGGTCCCGGCCGGTGTGTCCAACACCAAGGAAATCGGTGCGCTGCTGGTGACCGATTACGTCTTCCCCTTCGAACTCGCCGCCGTGATCCTGCTGGTCGGCATGATCGCCGCCGTGGTGCTGACCTTCCGCGGCCGCAAGGCATCGAAGATCTCGAATCCGAACACGCAGGTGTTCGTCAAGGCCAAGGACCGCGTGCGCGTGCTCCAGATGCCTGTTGAAAAGGACTGACCGGGGCGACCATGCTGACACTTTCCCTTTCGCACTTCCTGATCCTCGGCGCGATCCTGTTCGCCATCGCCGTGGTCGGCATCTTCCTCAACCGGAAGAACCTGATCGTGCTGCTGATGGCCATAGAACTGATGCTGCTGGCGGTCAACATGAACTTCGTGGCGTTTTCGCATTTCCTTGGCGATCTCTCCGGGCAGGTCTTCGTCTTCTTCATCCTTGCCGTCGCGGCGGCCGAGGCCGCCATCGGCCTGGCCATCCTGATCGTGCTGTTCCGCAACCTCAAGAGCATCCATGTGGATGACCTGGGCAGCCTGAAGGGTTAAACATGGACATGAAATCGCTCTATCTGCTCGTACCGCTGGCGCCGCTGGTCGGTGCCATCATCGCCGGCCTGTTCTGCCGCATCATCCCGCGCTGGGTCGCTCATACCGCGACCATCGCCGGCGTCGGCATCGCCTTCGCCGCCTCGGTGGTGATCTTCATGGACGTGATGGCCGGCAACACCTTCAACGGCACGGTCTATACCTGGCTGACCTCCGGAACCTACACCTTCGAAGTCGGTTTCCTTATCGACACGCTGACCGCGACGATGATGCTGGTCGTCACCTCGGTGTCGCTGATGGTGCATATCTACACCATCGGCTACATGCAGGATGATCCGGGTTACAACCGTTTCTTCAGCTACATCTCGCTGTTCACCTTCTCGATGCTGATGCTGGTGATGGCCAACAACTTCATGCAGCTGTTCTTCGGCTGGGAAGCGGTCGGCCTCGTCTCCTACCTGCTGATCGGTTTCTGGTACACGCGGCCGACGGCGATCTTCGCCAACATGAAGGCCTTCCTGGTCAACCGTGTCGGCGACTTCGGCTTCATCCTCGGCATCGGCCTGGTCCTGGCGCACTTCGGTACGCTCGACTACGCCACGGTGTTCGCCAAGGCGCCGGAATTCGCCAACGCCACGATCAACATCTGGGGCGATCAGGAATGGTCGCTGATGACCGTCACCTGCATCTGCCTGTTCATCGGCGCCATGGGCAAGTCGGCGCAAGTGCCGCTGCACGTCTGGCTGCCTGACTCGATGGAAGGCCCGACCCCGATCTCGGCACTGATCCACGCTGCAACCATGGTGACCGCCGGCATCTTCATGGTGGCCCGGACCTCGCCGCTGTTCGAACTGTCGACCACGGCCCTGTCCTTCGTCATCGTCATCGGCGCCATCACCGCGCTGTTCATGGGCTTCCTCGGCATCATCCAGAACGACATCAAGCGTGTCGTCGCCTACTCGACGCTGTCGCAGCTTGGCTACATGACCGTCGCGCTCGGTGCTTCGGCCTATTCGGTGGCGATCTTCCACCTGATGACGCACGCCTTCTTCAAGGCGCTGCTGTTCCTTGCCGCCGGCTCGGTGATCATCGGCATGCATCACGACCAGGACATCCGCAACATGGGCGGCCTGCGCAAGTACATGCCGATCACCTGGATCACCTCGCTGATCGGTTCGCTGGCCCTGATCGGGACGCCTTTCCTGTCCGGTTTCTACTCCAAGGACTCGATCATCGAAGCGGTCAAGTTCTCCGACATTCCGGGCGCCGGCTTTGCCTACTTCGCCGTGCTGGCTGGTGTCTTCGTCACCGCCTTCTACTCCTTCCGCATGTACTTCCTGGTCTTCCACGGTGAGGAGCGCTTCGGCAAGGACGACCATGGTCACGGTCATGACGACCACGGCGACGATCATCACCATGGTCTGGCCCCGGGTCAGAAACCGCACGAAACGCCGTGGGTGGTGACGCTGCCGCTGGTGCTGCTGGCGATTCCGTCGGTGATCGTCGGTTACATCGCGGTTGGTCCGATGCTCGCCGGTGACTACTTCAAGGATGTGATCTACGTCGATCAGGCTGCCCACCCGGCGCTGGCCACCTTCCTCAGCACCTTCCATGGCGCGGCCGCGATGGGCATGCACGCCTTCGTCACCCCGGCCTTCTACCTGGCCTTCGGCGGTGTCGCCCTGTCGTGGTTCTTCTACATGAAGCGTCCGGACATTCCGGCGGCGATCCAGCGTCGTTTCTCCGGCATCAACACGCTGCTCGAGAACAAGTACTACTTCGACAAGATCAACGAATTCGTCTTCGCCGGTGGCGCCCGGGTGCTGGGCAAGGCCCTGTGGCGCGGCGGCGACGTCGGTCTGATCGATGGCCTGATCGTCAATGGCTCGGCCCGACTGGTCGGCTGGGTGTCCTCCATCAGCCGCCTCTTCCAGACCGGTTTCGTCTATCACTACGCCTTCGCGATGATCATCGGCCTGATTGCCCTGATGACGCTCTGGCTCAACCGCGCATAGTCTGAATCGCACGCAGAACAGCAAGGAATAACATGTCGAATTACCCGCTGCTATCTCTCGCCATCTGGATCCCCATCGGGGCGGGCCTGCTCGTCCTGATGACCGGCGGTGACCGCAATGCGCCGCTGGCCAGAATGCTCGCCCTCGCCGGCGCCGTTGCCGGCTTCCTCGTCACCGTGCCCTTGTGGCTCGGCTTCGACGTCAGCCAGGGCGGCATGCAGTTCGTCGAACTGGCCAACTGGATTCCGCGTTTCAACATCAATTACCACCTCGGTGTCGATGGCATCTCGATGCTCTTCGTGGTGCTCAACGCCTTCATCACCATCATCGTCGTCGCTGCCGGCTGGGAAGTGATCCAGAACAAGGTCGCCCAGTACATGGCCGCCTTCCTGATCATGTCCGGCCTGATGAACGGCATCTTCAGCTCGCTCGACGGCATCCTGTTCTACGTCTTCTTCGAAGCCTCGCTGATTCCGCTGTACCTTATCATCGGTGTCTGGGGCGGTGCCAACCGCGTCTATGCAGCGTTCAAGTTCTTCCTCTACACGCTGTTCGGCTCGCTGCTCTTCCTGCTGGCGCTGATGTATCTGTTCTTCCAGTCCGGCGGCAGCTTCTCCATCCTTGACTGGCACAAGCTGCCGATCGAGCTGACGCCGCAGATCTGGGTCTTCCTTGCCTTCCTGATCGCTTTCGCGGTCAAGGTACCGATGTGGCCGGTGCATACCTGGTTGCCGGATGCCCACGTCGAAGCGCCGACCGGCGGTTCCATCGTGCTGGCGGCCATCGGCCTCAAGCTCGGTGCCTACGGCTTCCTGCGCTTCTCGCTGCCGATCGCGCCGGATGCCTCGCAGGAACTGGCCGGCTTCATCATCGTCCTGTCGCTGATCGCCGTGGTTTATATCGGTTTCGTCGCCCTGATCCAGGCCGACATGAAGAAACTGGTCGCCTACTCGTCGATCGCCCACATGGGCTTCGTCACCCTCGGCTTCTTCATGTTCAGCGCGCTGGCCATCGAAGGCGCGCTGGTGCAGATGATCTCCCACGGCTTCGTCTCCGGCGCCATGTTCTTCTGTATCGGCGTCATGTACGACCGCGTGCATAGCCGCCAGATCGCCGATTACGGCGGTGTAGTCAACACCATGCCGAAGTTCGCTGCGCTGTTCATGCTGTTCACCATGGCCAATGCCGGTCTGCCCGCAACTTCCGGCTTCGTCGGCGAATTCATGGTCATCCTGGCTGCCGTCGAATTCAACTTCTGGGTGGCTGTCCTTGCCGCCAGCTCGCTGATCATGGGTGCCGCCTACTCGCTGTGGATGTACAAGCGGGTGATCTTCGGCGCTGTGGCCAACAAGCATGTCGAGGAACTCACCGACATCAACGGGCGCGAGTTCGCCATCCTCGCCGTGCTGGCCATCTGCACGCTGTGGATGGGTCTGTACCCGCAAGTTTTCACCGAAGTCATGCACGCCTCGGTCAATGACCTGCTGCGTCACGTGGCCGTCAGCAAGATTCACTAAACGGTAGCCGACATGTTCGACAATTTCGTTATTCCCGACCTCCTGCCGGCCGCTCCGGAAATCTTCCTGGCGACGATGGCCATGGCCATCCTGATGATCGATCTTTTCGTCAAGGACAGCCGCCGCACCGTGACCTTCGCGCTGACCCAACTGACCCTGCTCGGCGCGGCAGCGATCCAGATTTACACGAGCAGCGGTGAAGTCACCTACACCTTCAGCAACATGTTCGTCGACGACATGATGGCCGATCTGCTGAAGCTGTTCCTGTACATGACCATGATCGTCGTCATGTTCTACTCGCGTGCTTACCTGTTCGACCGCCCGGAAATGAACAAGGGCGAGTACTACGTGTTGGCGCTGTTTGCCACGCTGGGCATGCTGGTCATGATTTCGGCCAACAACTTCGTTACCCTGTACGTCGGTCTCGAACTGCTGTCGCTGTCGCTGTATGCGATGGTGGCAATGAACCGCGACTCGCTGGCCTCGACCGAGGCGGCGATGAAGTACTTCGTCCTCGGCGCCCTGGCGTCCGGCATGCTGCTCTACGGCATGTCGATGATCTACGGTGCCACCGGTACCCTGGAAATCACCGAATTGGCCGAAGTCCTGTATCAGGGTGAAAGCAACCGTACCGTGCTGATTTTCGGCCTGGTCTTCCTGGTCGCCGGCCTGGCCTTCAAGTTGGGCGTCGTGCCCTTCCACATGTGGATTCCCGACGTCTATCACGGCGCGCCGACCCCGGTGACCCTGCTCATCGGTTCCGCACCCAAGCTCGCTGCCTTCGCCATCGTCATGCGTCTGCTGGTCAGCGGCCTGATCACGCTGGCTGAAGACTGGCAGGGCATGCTGATCATCCTGTCGGTGCTGTCGATGGCCGTCGGCAACCTGGCCGCCATTGCCCAGACCAACCTCAAGCGCATGCTGGCCTATTCGGCGATCTCGCACATGGGCTTCATGCTGCTTGGCATCGTTACCGGCGTCGTCGGCGGCGATCCCCGCTACGCCCTGAATGCCTACAGTTCGGCGATGTTCTACGTGATCGTCTATGTGCTTACCACGACTGCTGCATTCGGCATGATCCTGCTGATGGCCCGCGCCGGTTTCGAAGCCGACGAACTCGACGACTACAAGGGGCTGAACAAGCGCAGCCCGTGGTTTGCCGCGATCATGCTGATGATCATGTTCTCGATGGCTGGTGTTCCCTTCTTCGTCGGCTTCTTCGCCAAGTTCTCGGTGCTGCAGGCGGTTGTCGCGGCCGGTTACCTATGGCTGGCGGTCGTTGCCGTGCTGTTCTCGCTGATCGGCGCCTTCTACTACCTGCGTGTGGTCAAGCTGATGTATTTCGATGCTCCGGTCGAGGAAACGCCGATTTCGGCCGGTCTCGACATGCGCATCCTGATCTCCGCCAACGGTCTGGCGATGGCCGGGCTTGGCCTGTTCCCGCAACTGATCATGTCGCTGTGCGCCTACGCCTTGCTGCGCTCACTGTGATGTCGTAACAACAGCCAAACGCCCCGCCGAGTCGGGGCGTTTTCCATTGGGGAAGATGAACATGTCCGATGCGCATTTGATCGAATCAGAACTGAGTTCCGAAAGCGTCTTCGAGGGCTGCCTGCTCAAGGTACGCAAGGACACCGTGCGCCTGCCCAATGGCGCGACCTCGGTACGTGAGTACATCCATCACCCCGGCGCGGTGGTGATCCTGGCCTTCCTGCCGAACGGCAAGCTGCTGTTCGAACGCCAGTTCCGTTACCCCTTGCGCCAGGTATTCCTCGAATTGCCTGCCGGCAAGATCGATCCCGGTGAAGCCCTGGCCGAAACCGCCCGCCGCGAATTGCGCGAGGAAACCGGTTATCTGGCGGCACAGTGGGAACACCTGGGCGTCATGCATCCCTGTATCGGCTATTCGGATGAGCGCATCGAAATTTTCGTTGCCCGCGATCTGCAGGGCGAGGGCCGCCAGGAGCTCGACCACAATGAATTCCTGGAAGTGGTTGAACTGTCGCCGGACGAAGCGCGCCAGGCCGTATTCGACGGCCGGATCACCGATGCGAAAACCATCACGGCGCTGTTCTGGCTTGAGCGCTGCTAAAAAAATCCCGCCTCAAGGGCGGGACGGAAGTCTCGAACCGGGGGTGTTCGAGGGAGGCATTCAGGATTCGTCTTCGCGTCGCTTGCGCTCGCGCCAGCGACGGATGGCGAAGACGCTGGCGCCGAACAGCAGCGCCGGAACGATGGCGTCGATCAGCCCGGCGCGGCCCGAAACCAACCACTGAAAGCCGGCAACGCCGAAGAATACGGCCAGGCTTTCACTGATGGGCAGGTCGTCGGGCAGGGCCATCACTGGCGACGGACGGGGATGGTCGCCAGCTGCATCCCGCTCTCCGGTGTGTTGGGAACCAGGCCGAGCAGGTAGGCGCGGGCGGCGGCCAGAAATTCGCGGATATTGTTCTCGATCATCATCTTTTCCTTGGTTTGCTCATGCACTGAAGACATGGAGGCATTCTAGGGAAGGCGACGGCCGGCGACTGTTGCGCCTCGGTAGCGGACCGGTAACCTTGCTCGCGTGATCGATGACGAAGTGTAACCAGCGCTACTGGTGTGCCTGCCAGGTCAGCGTGAAGCGTGCCCCGCCGAGCGGGCTGCTGCTGGCGAAGGCGGTGCCGCCGTGCAGTTCGAGAACGCGGCGGGCGATGGCCAGGCCGAGGCCGTAACCGCCGGTCGAGCGGTCGCGTGAACGGTCGAGGCGGGTGAAGGCCGAGAAGATGTGTTCCCGGTCCTCTTCGGGGATGCCGATGCCGTCGTCGTCGACGTGGATGGCAATGCGTTCGCCGAGGATTTCGGCGCTGACCCGGATTTCCCTGGCGGCGTACTTGAAGGCGTTGCGCAGCAGATTGCGCAGGGCGTAGGGCATGGCCTTGCGGTCGAGGTCGATGTGCAGGTTTTCGGGCAGGCCGTCGGTGTCGACGGTGACCTGCAGTTGCCGGCCGAGCAGGCGGACCGAGTCGACCTCGTCGGCCAGCCAGTCGGCGAAGCGGACACTGGAGAAGTGGGCTTCCGGGATTTCCCGCTCGTAGCGGGCATAGGTCAGGCTGGTGTCGATCAACTGGTCGAGTTCGTCGAGATCGGCTTCCATCATCGCCCACAGGCGACGGCGTTCGTCGAGGTCGTCGGTTTCCGAGAGCATTTCCAGGGCAAAGCGCATGCGCGCGATCGGCGTGCGCAATTCGTGCGAAATGCCACAGGAAAGTTCGCGATGGGTGGCCAGCAACTGGCGCACCCGTTCCGCCATGCTGTTCAGCGTGTCGGCCAGCGGCGAGAAAAGTTGTGTCTGGACGACGGTGCTGCCGGTGTCGAAATTGCCGTCGCCGAAATCGCGGGCGCTCTGGCGCAGGGTTTCGAGGTCGCGCCAGACCGGGCGGACCCAGAACCACAAGGCGACGGCGAAGATCACGCCGATCAGGCTCCAGGTCAACAGGCGCAGGCGCAGGTCGAGGGGCAGGCCGGCGTGTTCCTCAGGGTTGCGGCTGGCCGACAAGGGGCCGACGACGAGTACCTTGCTGGTGTTGCCAAGGCGGTGGTACATCACGTCGTGATCGTGGGCGATGGCGATATCGCCGGCATCCAGTTTGGCGACCTGGGCGCTGGTCAGCCGGGTGTCGAGCGTACGCCGTTCGACGATGCCCAGCTTGTAGGAAAACTTGCCGTCGATATCCTGGATCTTCTGTTCCCATTGCCGGCGCGGATGGCGAAACAGCTCGTCTTCGATCAGCGTGATCGTGCCGCGCATGAAGCGGCGGGCGTAGTCGTCGGTAATGCCCTGCTGCGCGGTGGAAATGATGAAGTCGGCGGTGAAGGCGATGGCCACGAAGGAACCCATCGCCAGCAGGTAGAAGTTGAGGAACAGCTTGGACAGGCTGTAACGCCCGCCGCGCCAGCGCGGCAAGCTGCCCCGGAACAGGGATCGGGCCAGGCCCTGGCGCCCCGGGGGGGCGTTGTCCGGCGTGTCCGGATCAGTTCCAGTCATGTTTGCTGAACAGGTAACCCTTGCCGCGGACGGTCTTGATGCGGGTCGGGTTTTCCGGGTCGTCGTTCAGCTTCTTGCGCAGGCGCGAGATGCGCGCGTCGATGGAGCGGTCGAGTCCGTCGAAACCAATGCCGCGCAGCTCCTGCAGCAGGTCGTCGCGCGACAGGACGTTACCGGCGTGCGAGGCGAGCAGCCAGAGCAGGTCGAATTCGGCGGTGGTCAGGTCTATGCCCTGGCCGTTCAGCGTGGCGGTACGGGTCGCCTGGCTGATGCGGAACTGGCCGAAGACCTGGCTGTCGCCGGTATCGGTTTCGCCGGGCGTCGGCAGGCGACGCAGCAGGGCCTTGATACGGGCGAGCAGGACGCGGGGTTGTACCGGTTTGGCGATGTAGTCGTCGGCGCCGAGCTCGAGACCGAGAATCTGGTCGAAATCCTCGTCGCGCGCCGTCAGCATCAGGATCACGCCGCGGTATTGCTGGCGCACGGCGCGGCAGACTTCGAAGCCGTCCTTGCCGGGCAGCATCACGTCGAGGATGACCAGATCCGGCTGTTCGGCCAGGATCCGGGTTTCGGCGACGTCGCCACGCGCCTCGATGGCGACATCGAGGTCGTTGCGGGAGAGGTATTCGGCTGTCAGCTCAGCCAGTCGTTGGTCGTCTTCGACGAGCAGGATGCGCGTAGTCATGCGCGCAAGTTTAACCACCCCGGCGGCGACGGTCCACTGGTAGTGCCGGCGGTACGCTGACGATCAGCGCGTCGCCGCCCGGCAGGGCGACAACCAAGGTTTCACTCTGCTGGTCCCGGCAGCGATAGACATGACTGCCATCCAGGGCTTCGGCCGACAGGATGTCGCGCTGGGCCAGGTAGTCGGCGAGTTCGCCACGGTCTACGTGCCGGTAGTCCAGTTTCTGCTTCATGTCTTGTCGAGATCGCCCAAGCTGCGCTGCTTGCTGAGCATCAGGCTGAATTCGCCGACCGGGACCGGGCGGCTGAACAGGTAGCCCTGGATTTCGTCGCAACTGAATTCACTGAGCAGTCGGAGTTGATCGCGGGTTTCGACGCCCTCGGCAATGACCTTGATGCCCAGTTTGTGCGCCATGGCGATGACCGCGTGGGCGATGGCCGCGTCGTCCTTGTCCTCATGGATGTCGCGCACGAAACTGCGGTCGATCTTCAGCGTGTCGATGGGGAAGCGCTTCAGATAGGACAGACTGGAGTAACCGGTGCCGAAATCGTCGAGCGAAATCGTTGCGCCCAGTTTTTTCAGTTCGCGCAAGGTGACCAGGGTGTTTTCCACGTCGTGCATGACCATGCTCTCGGTCAGCTCGAAGGCGAGGCGACCGCCCTCGACCCCGGTTTCATCGAGCACGTTGCGAATGGTCGCTGAGAGGTCGTCCTGGCGGAACTGGCGGGCCGAAAGGTTGATCGAAATCTTCACCGGGGGCAGGCCGGCAGCCTGCCAGTCGAGGATGTCGGCGCACACCTGGCGCAGCACCAGTTGCCCGAGCGGGATGATCAGGCCGGTGTCCTCGGCCAGCGGGATGAATTCACCGGGCTGGATCATGCCGATGCGTGGATGCTGCCAGCGCACCAGCGCTTCGGCGCCGACGATGCCGCCGCTGCCCAGATCGACCAGCGGCTGGTAGTACACCTGTAGTTCGCCGCGTTCGAGCGCCCGCCGCAGGTTGCCTTCCATGTCCAGGCGATCGATCGCCATGTGCGTCATTTCCGGCGCGTAGAAACGGTAGTTGTTGCGGCCGTGTTCCTTGACCCGGTACATGGCCACGTCGGCGTTGCGCAGCAGGATTTCGCCGTGATCGCCGTCGCGCGGATAAAGCGCGGCGCCGACCGAGGCGGTGACGAAGATCTCCTTGCCTTCCATGATGAAGGGCTGGTTCAGCGAGCGCAGGATCTTGCCGGCGACGATGGACAGATCGTCAGCCGACTGCAGGCGGCCGATGACAACGACGAACTCGTCGCCGCCCAGGCGGGCAACGGTGTCGGTGTCGCGTACGCTCTGGTTCAGTCGGTGGGCGACCGATTTCAGCAATTCGTTGGCCGGCGAATGGCCGAAGCCGTCGTTGATCAGCTTGAAGCGGTCGAGGTCGAGCAACAGTACGCCGACCATCAGCCCGTCGGCGCGCGCCTGGGCGAGCGCCTGAGCAATGCGGTCGTTGAGCAGGTTGCGGTTGGCCAGTCCGGTCAGCGCATCGTGGTTGGCGTGGAATTCCAGTTGCTGTTCGTAGCTGATCCGTTCGCTGACGTCGTTGAGGATGCTGACGAAATGCGTGGTCATGCTGCCGCTTTCATCGCGGACCGGGGCGATGAACAACTCGTTCCAGAACAGCGAACCATCCTTGCGGTAATTGCGCAGGATGGCGTGGGCCTCGCGGCGGCAACGCAGGGCCTCGCGGATCGTGCCGAGGCCGCGCTGGTTGAAGTCGTCGCGGACCAGAAAACGACCGCTCTGGCCGATCACTTCTTCGGCGCTGTAGCCGGTGATCCGTTCAAAGGCTGGATTAACGTAAACGATGGGGTGGTCGAGCTGGGTCGACGAGGTGATCATGACGCCGTTGAGGCTCGAATCCATGGCCCGGGAAAGCTGGCGCAGGCGCGATTCCATCTGCTGGCTGGCCTCGTCCTGGCGAATCTGCAGCAGGGTTTCGCCGATGCTGTCGGCAATGATCTGCAGGGCCAGTCGCTCTTCGGCGGTAAAATTGCCGTTGACGGATTCGACGTGCAGTTCGCCTTTGCCCTGGTGGGCATCGGTCCAGGCCAGCTTGAGTGCGCTGGTTTTTGATTTCACCGTTGCATCGGGCGGATAGCTGGCAGCCCTTTGCAGCTTGGCTTTGCCAGGCTTGTCGATGTTCCGGGGCTGTATGTCCAGACTGGCGCTACGAAAGCCGCCGGTTTCCACCAGCAGGCGACATTGCTGCTGTAGCATCGCGGTTTCGTCGCCGGTCTGATGGCGCGCCGTGTTGCTCGCCGCAAGCAGGGCGAGCAGACGCTGGTTCTCAGACGGGTGAGAAGGGGTTGGCAAAACTTGTCTCCGCTATGAAAGTGGTTTCTTGAAAGCTTTTTGTAACATTCTGCCGGCGGATGTGCGGGTTTTGCAAGATGTTTTGTGAATTGTTGTGTTAATTGTTAATTTTGGAGAGTTTTGATGTTCCGTTTGCTGAGCAAATGTGTCGCTTGCTATCCGCTGCGGGCCTGGTTCGGGGCGCTGGGGGCGGGCTGCCTTGGCGTGGCTTTTGCCGGCCTGCAACTGCAGACCATGTTGAGTCTGGCGCCGTGTCCCTATTGCATCTTCCAGCGCTTGCTCTACCTGCTGATCGGCGTGCTCGCCCTGCTCGGGCTGATGATGCCGGCGGCGGGTCTGTTGTGGCTGGGCGCCATCGCCCTGCTGGCGCTGCTGGGATTTGGCGTCGCCGCCTATCAAAGCTGGATGCAGGCTTTTCCTGACCTGGCGCCGGAATGCAGCTTTACCGATCCCAACCTGATCGAGCGCCTGGTGGACATGCTGGGCATGCAGTGGCCGTCGCTGTTTCTTGCCACCGGGTTCTGTACCAGCAAGGAATGGGTGTTTCTCGGCCTGTCGATGGCCAACTGGTCGGCTCTCTTCTTCGCCGGCATGATCGTCTATGTGCTGCTCCTGATGAAACATCCGGGGCGTTGATCGAGGCGCAGAAAAAACACGTAGAAAAACAAAAACCCGCCAGCGGCGGGTTTTTGTCGAGCGTGAAGTGCTTACTTCAGCTTCACTTCCTTGTAGGCCACATGCTTGCGGGCCTTCGGGTCGTACTTCATGAATTCCAGTTTTTCAGGCGTTGTGCGCTTGTTCTTGGAAGTGGTATAGAAGTGACCGGTACCCGCAGTGGATTCCAGCTTGATCTTTTCGCGACCGCCTTTGCTAGCCATTTTTCAATTCCTCTCGATTAGATTTCGCCGCGGGCGCGGAGATCGGTCAGGATGGCATCAATGCCCTTCTTGTCGATCAGACGCAGACCAGCGTTGGAAACGCGCAGGCGAACAAAGCGGTTCTCGCTTTCGACCCAAAAGCGACGATACTGCAGATTCGGCAGGAAGCGGCGCTTCGTTTTGTTATTGGCGTGGGAAACGTTGTTCCCAACCATCGGGCCTTTACCCGTTACTTGGCAGACTCGCGCCATGATGGTGCTCCAGAATTTGCTAGAAGAAAGCCCGCGATTTTATCCGGAACATCTTTATGGATCAAGTGTTTTTTCGTTGGCTAGAGTAAACCGCGCTCGGCGAAAGAGAGCGGCCGGGCGTTGCCGGCAACGATGAAATGGTCGAGCAGCCTGACGTCGACGAGGGTCAAGGCTTCACGCAGGCTGCGGGTGAGCATTTCGTCGGCAGCCGAAGGTTCGGCAACGCCTGACGGATGATTGTGCGCCAGGATCACGGCGGCGGCGTTGCGGGCCAGCGCCTGTTTGACCACTTCGCGGGGGTAAACCGAAGTCTGCGTCAGCGTTCCGGTAAACAATACCTCGCTGTGCAGCAAGCGGTTCTGGGCATCGAGCCACAGCGCCATGAACATTTCCTGCTGGCTGTGTGCAAGTTTCAGGCGCAACCAGTCGCGGACGGCGCCTGGCGAGGTGAAGTTGTCGCGCTCTTCCATTTCCTCGTTCAGCGCCCGGCGCGCCAGTTCAAAACTGGCTTGCAACTGGGCCGCCTTGGCGATGCCGATGCCGGGAACGCAGGCGAGTTCCTTGATTGAGGCGCTGACCAGGCGACCGAGTTTGCCGTCGTGTCGGTGGAGCAGGTCGCGGGCCAGGTCGACCGCGCTTTTCCCGCGGACGCCGACGCGCAGGTAGATGGCCAGGAGTTCGGCATCCGACAGCGCCTGCGGGCCGCCGGCCAGCAGCCGTTCGCGCGGGCGTTCCTGTTGTGGCCAGTCAGTGATCGCCATGAGCCCGACTCCAGTAGAATGTGGCAGCGATCATTTTAGCGAATATGAATATGGAATTGAATGGCAAGCGCATCGTGCTCGGTGTGACGGGTGGCATTGCCGCCTACAAGGCGGCCGAACTGCTCCGCCTGCTGGTCAAGCAGGGCGCCGACGTGCAGGTGGCGATGACCGAAGGCGCGACCCGTTTCGTGACGCCGACGACTTTTCAGGCCTTGTCCGGCAAGCCGGTATATGTTGATCAGTGGGATGCGCGGATGCCGAATGCGATGGCGCATATCGACCTGTCGCGGCAGGCCGACCTGATCGTGGTCGCGCCGGCTTCGGCCGATTTCATGGCGCGCATCGCCAACGGCATGGCCGACGACCTGCTGGCAACCATGGTGCTGGCGCGCGATTGTCCTTTGTTGCTGGCGCCGGCGATGAATCGCCAGATGTGGGAAAACCCGGCGACGCAACGCAATGTCGCCCAACTCGTCACTGACGGCATCGCCATGGTCGGGCCGGCCAGCGGGGTCCAGGCCTGCGGCGAGACCGGGCCGGGGCGGATGCTCGAGCCCGAAGAGCTGCTTGAGGCCGTCGTCGATTTCTTCGTGCCCAAGCTGCTCGCTGGCCGTCGGGTGCTGATCACGGCCGGGCCGACTTTCGAAGCCATCGATCCGGTCCGTGGCATCACCAATCTGTCGTCCGGACGCATGGGTTACGCCATCGCCCGCGCAGCGCGCCAGGCCGGCGCCGAGGTGACGCTGGTGTCCGGGCCGGTGGCCCTGGCTGCGCCGCCGGGTGTCGAACGCATCAATGTGCGCAGCGCCCTCGACATGCACGCCGCCGTGATGGCGCGGGCGACGACGGCCGATATTTTCATCGCCGTGGCGGCGGTTGCCGACTATCGTGTGGCCAACGCCGCCGAACACAAACTGAAAAAGGATCACGGCGGTGTGCCGGCCATCGAACTGGTCGAGAACCCGGATATCCTGGCCGAGGTTGCCGCCCTGGCCGATGGGCCGTTCTGCGTCGGTTTCGCCGCCGAGAGCCAGAACCTGGAAGCCTATGCCCAGGCCAAGCGGCACAAGAAGAAGATTCCGCTGATCGTCGGCAACCTGATCCAGGATGGCTTCGGCGGTGACGATAACCGGCTGGTCCTGTTCGACGACCAGGGCAGCCATCCGCTGACGCCGGCCAGTAAATCGACGCTGGCCACGCAGCTTGTTGACCATATTGCCAAACTGACAGGAAGCCACTGATGCACCGTATCGACGTCAAGATTCTCGACTCCCGCCTCAACGACAATCCGCCGCATTACGCGACGCCGGGTTCGGCAGGCCTCGACCTGCGCGCCTGCCTCGACGCACCGCTCGAACTGTTGCCCGGGCAGACTGTCCTGGTGCCGACCGGCATGGCCATTCACCTGGCCGACCCCGGACTGGCGGCGATGATCCTGCCGCGTTCCGGCCTCGGTCACAAGCACGGGATCGTGCTCGGCAACCTGGTCGGTCTGATCGACAGTGACTACCAGGGGCAACTGATGGTCTCGGTCTGGAATCGTGGTTCGGCCGCATTCACCATTTCCCCGCTGGAGCGGATTGCCCAACTGGTCATCGTGCCGGTGCTGCAGGTGGCCTTCAATGTGGTCGATGATTTCGCCAGCAGCGATCGCGGTGAGGGTGGGTTTGGCAGCACCGGGCACGCCTGAGGGGCTTGAAAGCCGGATGTAAGCAAATTACGATTTAATGATCTACTTTTGAAGCGAGACAATGGGGGGATCATGAACAAGTTTTTTGCGGGCTTTGCCCTGGCGGCGGCCGTTATCGCGCCGGTCCAGGCGGCTGACCTGGCGCGGGCCGAGGAAATCGTTTCCGGCCGCTGCTTCCTCTGCCACGGTATGGAAGGCGAGGCGGCCAGCGCCGTCTTCCCGCGCCTGGCGGGGCAGCACTGGGAATACACCGCCAAGCAGCTGGCCGAGTTCAAGTCGGGCAAGCGCAAGAGCGATACCATGCAGCCGCAGTCGGAAGACCTGACGCCTGCCGAGATGAAGGCGATTGGTCACTATTTCGAGAGCAAGCAGGTTCCCGGGCGCGAGGTCAAGGATGCCGAGCTGGTAGCGGTCGGCAAGTACATCTTCCAACGCGGCAATCAATTCACCGGTCTGCCGAGCTGTGCCAGCTGTCACGGGGTCAAGGGCCACGGCACGCCGCAACTGCCGCGTCTGGCTGGCCAGCATCCGCGCTACACCGAAGACCAGATCAAGCTGTTCAATCGTCGTGAGCGGACCAACGACAACGCGGTCATGCACACCGTCGCGTCCAAGTTGTCGGAGCTGGAGACGCACGCGGTTGCCGCCTACATCGCCACGCTAGACTGAGTTTCGCAAGCGCCGGACAAAAAAAGGCCACCCGCTCGGGTGGCCTTTTTTCATTGTTGCGTAGCGATCAGGCCAGCATGTCGGCCCAGATGTTCTTCGCCCAGCCCATTGCGGCCTTGCCTTCCAGTTCGTTGCGGGCGGCGGAGACGCCACCGGCGCCCTTGACCGGCTGCACCAGCTTGGTGGCAGCATCGTACTGGTGAATCGAAGCAACGTGGATGGCGTTCTTGGCATCGACGAAGCTGTAGCAGGTATTCATCACTACCGGCGTCGGGTTCGGCGCCTGGCCGGCGAGCAGGTTGATGATCGCTGCGGCTGTCAGCTTGCCGTGCTGGTTGGCCATGTGGCCGGACTTGGGCATGGTCGGTGCCGGGAAGATCGCGTCACCGATGACATGCACGCCCGGCGTGCTGGTCGATTCCATCGTCAGCCAGTCAACATCGACCCAGCGATTGTTGATCAGCTTGATGCCCGACTGAGCGGCGATGTTGCCGGCGCGGTGCGGCGGGATGACGTTGAGCACGTCGGCCTTGAACTTGTCGAATTCGAGGATGGCGGTGTTGCTGGCCACCTCGACGTCCTTGACCTCGCTGTTCGGACGGTACTCGATGGTGTCCTTGTACAGGTCGTTCCAGGCTTTGACGAACAGGCCTTTCTTCGATTGCACGTCCTCGTTGGCGTCGAGGATGACGACCTTGGACTTGGGCTTGTTCTTCTTGAAGTAGTCGGCGACCACGCAGGCGCGCTCGTACGGTCCCGGCGGGCAGCGATACGGTGCCTTGGGAATGGCGATGGCAAAAGTGCCGCCGTCCTTCATGGCTTCGAGTTGCTTACGCAGGGTGACGGTCTGCGGACCGGCCTTCCAGGCGTGCATGATCTTTTCCTGGGCAGCGGCGTTGTTCAGACCGGGGATCTGGTCGAACATGAAGTCGATGCCCGGCGACAGCACGATGCGGTCGTAGCTCATCTCGCCACCCTTGGCCAGCTTGACCGAACGCTTGGCAGTGTCGACGGCGAGCACGTCGTCCTGCAGCACGCGGACGCCCCACTTGCTCTTCAGGTTGTCGTAGCTGACCGTGATGTCTTCCATCGACTTGGTGCCGGCGATCACCAGGTTGGAGATCGGGCAGGAGACGAAGGCCGGATTGCGTTCAATCAGGGTGACCTGGACGGAGCCTTCGCTCCACATGCGCAGATACTTGGCCACGGTGGCACCGCCAAAGCCGCCACCGACGACCACCACGTGTCCGCCAGCCTTGTTGCCGCCAGCACAGCCATAAAGGGAAGCCATGGCGCCTGCAGCGGCACCGGCTTTGAGGAAATCACGTCGTTTCATCAGCATCATTTTCATTTCCCCCTTATTTCTGCGCTGCGTAGTAATCAGCGATCAGGCTCAGTTGCTCGTCGGTGTAGCCCTTGGTGATCTGGTGCATGATCGAGGCGGGTTTGTCGCCGCTCTTGAAATCAGCGAGCTTCTGCAGCAGCTTGGCCTTGCTTTCGCCGGCCAGCGAATCCATGCCGCCGCCAGGGACGGCCTTGCCGTTGGTGCCATGGCAGTTGGCGCAGGTGGCTGCCAGATTGCGGCCAAGATTGGGGTCGGCGGCATGCGCGCCGGCCGAAGCCAACAGGCAGACGGCGGCGATTGCGGTAAGTCGTTTCATCGAGACTTCTCCTTCCTCTGGGTGTTGTCGATTTAAGCGTGGATGCCCGGGTTTTTGGATGTTTTGGCGCCCGCGTGACCGAGAGGGTATAGCAGTTTTCGAATAATTACATGCTGCGTTGCAACAATATTAGTTGTTGACTATATAAATACTCAGTTATACATTGCCGTTGACCTAGATCAATAAAACGACATGGACGAGACAAACCAGGTATTCGAACAGGTAGCGCATTACTTCAGCCTTCTGGCTGACCCGACGCGCCTGCGCATCCTCTCCAGCCTGTGCGGCGAGGAGCGCCCCGTTCATGAGGTGGTCGACCAGGTCGGTCTGACGCAGGCCAATATTTCGCGGCACCTGAACATCCTCTACCGCGCCGGTGTGGTGGCGAGGCGGCGTGAAGGGAATTCCGTGTTCTACCGCGTCATCGATCCGAATTTTGTCGATATCTGCAGGACCGTCAGCGTCACGGTAGCCAGCCGTGACATTGGCGAACACCTGGGGATAAAGACCGAGCGTTGCAGTACTTGAAGTCAATCGAGCGGAGGGGAGAAATCTCTATGGGTGATTTAGCAAAACAACCGGGGCGCCTGCAACGCGCACCGGAAAATTTCCTGACGGAAGATCAGGTCAAGGCCGTTGCCGCAGGACGTCGCAATTTCCTGCGCAAGAGTTTCATGGCGGCGGGGGCCGCGATGGCAGCACCGCTGGCTGCGCGTGCCGCCGAGGGCGATCCGGCGATTCTGAATCTGCCGGACTGGAGCAAGCAGCTGGGCATGCCGGTGGCACTCAATCCCTACGGCCAGCCGTCGAAGTATGAGAGCCAGTTGCTGCGCCGTGAGTCGCCGGGCCTGACCCGGGTGCCGCAGGCTTCGGTGTCGTTTACGCCGCTGCAGGGCCTGTTCGGCATCATCACGCCGTCCGGCCTGCATTTCGAACGCCATCACCAGGGCTGGGTCGATGTCGATCCCGCCGTGCATCGTCTGATGATCAACGGTTCCGATCCGGCCTTCCTGAAGAAGCCCAAGGTCTACACCATGGACGATCTGATGCGCCTGCCGTCGGTGTCGCGTATCCACTTCATCGAGTGCGGTGCCAACACCGGTCTCGAATGGGGCAATGTCGCCGTGCCAACGGTGCAATACACGCACGGCATGCTGTCCTGCTCGGAATTCACCGGTGTGCCGCTGAAGCTGCTGCTGGAAGACTGCGGCGTCGACTACAAGAAGGCCCGCTACGTGCTGGCCGAGGGTGCCGACGGTTCGTCGATGACCCGTACCATCCCGATGGAAATGGTCGAGAACGGCGAAGTGTTCGTCGCCTACGGCATGAACGGCGAAATGCTGCGGCCGGAAAACGGTTACCCGTTGCGTCTCGTGGTGCCGGGTGTCCAGGGCGTGTCCTGGGTCAAGTGGCTGCGCCGCATCGAAGTCGGTGACAAGCCGTACGCGACCAAGGACGAGGCCGTGCATTACATCGACCTGATGCCGGATGGAATGCATCGTCAGTACACGTCGATCCAGGAGTGCAAGTCGGTCATCACCACGCCGTCCGGCGGTCAGCGTCTGCTGGAAAAGGGTTTCTACAACGTCTCCGGCATCGCCTGGTCGGGCCGCGGCAAGATCACCCGCGTCGATGTTTCCTTCGACGGGGGCGTCAATTGGCAGCAGGCACGTATCGAAGGTCCGGTCCAGAACAAGGCGCTGACCCGTTTCAACATCAACTGGGTGTGGGACGGCAAGGAAGCCATGCTGCAGTCGCGCGCCATCGACGAAACCGGTTATGTCCAGCCGACCTACGGCCAGTTGCGCGCGGTGCGCGGCTCGAAGTCGATCTATCACAACAACGCCATCCAGACCTGGAAGGTCGAGCAAAACGGGGAGATCAGCAATGTCCAGGTTCTCTAAGTCCATTCTCGTTCTGGCCACGGCGGCCATCGCTAGCAGCGCCTTTGCCTTCGACAGCTACAAGGGTGTTGGCCGTCAGGCCACGCCGGCCGAGGTCAAGGCTTGGGATATCGACGTCCGCCCCGATTTCAAGGGGCTGCCCAAGGGATCGGGTAACGTCCAGGTCGGCAACGATTTGTTCGAAGCAAAATGCGCTTCCTGCCACGGCAGCTTCGGCGAGTCGAACGAGGTGTTCACCCCGCTGATCGGCGGCACCACCAAGGACGACATCAAGAACGGCCGGGTCGGAGGTTTCCTGACCGACAGCATTCCCCAGCGCACCACCTTCACCAAGGTGTCGACCATTTCCACGCTGTGGGACTACATCTATCGCGCCATGCCCTGGACCGAGCCCAAGTCGCTGAAGCCGGACGAGGTGTACGCCATCCTCGCCTACTTCCTGAACCTGGCGGACATCGTTCCGGAAAACTTCGTGCTGTCCGACCAGAACATCGCCGAAGTCCAGAAGCTGATGCCCAACCGCAACGGCATGACTACCGACCATGGCATGTGGCCGGGTGCGTCGGCGGCCAAGGGTGGTATCGGTAACGGCGGCAAGCCGGATGTCAGCAACGTGGCGTGCATGAAGAACTGCAAGAAGGAAGTCAAGGTAGGGTCGGTGCTGCCGGGTTACGCCCGTACGGCACACGGCAATCTGGAAGAGCAGAACCGTACGTTTGGTCCTGTCCGCGGTGTTCGCACGGTGGACGAGCCGGCGCACAAGTCCGGGCATTGATCCCCAATTCAACGAGAGGAGAAGTCATGAACAATCAACGTCGTAATGTACTCAAGACCGGTACCGGTGCCGCCGTTCTCGGCGCGCTGGCCGCTGCCGGCATGATCCCGAATGTCGCTTTGGCCGCCTGGAACAAGGCTGCCTTTGAAGCCAAGAGCATGGCCGATACGCTGAAGGCGCTCGGTGCCACGCAGCCGGCCGACAGCAGCGATGTCCAGGTCACCGGCCCGGATATCGCCGAAAACGGTGCGGTGGTGCCGGTCGGTGTCGATTCCAAGATCGCTGGCACGACCATGGTCGCGATCCTGATCGACAAGAACCCGAATGCCCTGGCGGCCAGCTTCATGCTGCCGGCCGGGACCGAAGCCAACGTGCAGACCCGGGTCAAGATGGGCCAGACCTCGAACGTCTATGCGCTGGTCAAGGCCGGCGACAAGTTCTACATGGCGACCAAGGAAATCAAGGTCACCCTCGGCGGCTGCGGCGGCTAATCGGCTCAACAGGCATTCAAGGAGATAAACATGTCTACGAAACCCATGCGTATTCGCGCCTCCGTCAAGGACGGCGTCACCGAAGTCAAGGCGCTGATTGCGCACGAAATGGAAACCGGCCAGCGCAAGGACGCGAACGGTGCCGTGATTCCGGCCTGGTTCATCACCGAGTTGACCGCCACGCACAACGGCAAGCCGGTCCTGGTTTCCGAGTTCGGTACCGCGGTCTCGAAGAACCCCTATCTGGCGTTCCGCTTCAAGGGCGGCGCGGCTGGCGACAAGATCGCCATCAGCTGGAAGGACAACAAGGGCGAGTCGCGCACCGACGAGGCTGCCATCGCCTGATGTAGCAATGCCTGGCGGACGGTCGGGGGTGGTGCCGGCTGTCCGTCTGCATCCCGGTCAAATGGCGACAGACCAGTAACCGGCAAAACATACATAGTGAACGGAGGAGTTCATGGTAATCCGACAGAAATATCTTGTCGCTGCGCTGGCCGTCGGGCTGGCTGGCGCACCCTTGCTCGCTGCAGCCAGCGACGATCTGCTTGAAGGCATCAACGCCTATCGTGAAGCCCTGGCCGATGGCAACCCATCCGAACTGGTCGCCGCCGAAGGCGAAGAACTCTGGAAAACCCCGCGCGGTCCGAAAAATGCCTCGCTGGAAAAATGCGACCTCGGCCTTGGACCGGGCGTGGTCAAGGGCGCATCCGCGCAGTTGCCGCGCTTCTTCAAGGATACCGGCAAGGTCCAGGATCTCGAGACGCGCCTGATGACCTGTATGGAAACCCTGCAGGGTCTGGATCCCAAGGCCGTGGTCAATGCTGGCTGGCTGAAGGGCGAGAAGGAAAAGATGGCAGCGCTGGTCGCTTACGTCGTGACCGAATCGAACGGGCAGAAGATCAAGGTTGACATGCGTCATCCTGAAATGAAGAAGATGTACGACCTGGGCAAGCTGGCTTTTTACCATCGCGCCGGTCCCATGGACTTCTCCTGTGCCACCTGCCACGGTGACCAGGGCAAGCGCATCCGCATGCAGGAACTGCCTGATCTGCGTACCCAGGAAGGTGCCGCCGCCGGCTGGGGAAGCTGGCCTGCCTACCGGGTATCCAACGGTCAGTTCTGGACCATGCAGCATCGTCTCAACGACTGCTACCGGCAGCAGCGCACGGCCGAGCCGATCTACGGTTCCGACGTGACCATCGCCCTGTCCGTCTATCTGGCTGCGACGGCCAATGGCGGCAAGGTCATGACCCCCGGTATCAAGCGCTAAGGAGGCGAACATGAAGAAGATCAGCACACTGGCTGTATTGCTGCTCGCCCTGCCGGGCGCCTGGGCCGACCAGGGGGAAACCTATGCCGAGTTCAAGGCGATGATGGATCGCTCCTTCAAGACGACCGGCATTGCACCCAAGCACCGCATGTACCAGCTGGATTTCCAGAAGGAATGCTCGCAGGAAAAACAGCCGCCGAAGGCGGTGATGGACCGGATCGAAGCCGAGCAGATGAAGACCATCCGCTATCCGGCCGACGGCAAGTACTTCGGCGACTGGAAGGAGGGCGAGAAGATCGCCGTCAGCGGTCGCGGCCTGACCTGGACCGACAAGACCCCGCACAACAACGGCGGTGGTTGCTACAACTGTCACCAGATGAGCCATCACGAAGTCTCCTACGGCACCATCGGTCCCAGCCTGCTGGAGTACGGCAAGGTGCGTGGCGATTCCGAGGATATCGTCAAGTACACCTGGGGCAAGATCTACAACGCCAAGGCTTACAACGCCTGCAGCAACATGCCGCGCAACGGCGATGCGGAAATCCTCACCGAGCAGCAAATTAAGCATTTGATGGCCTTCCTGTTCGATCCGAACTCGCCGGTCAACAAAAAATAACCTTGCGTGACTTTCCCGGCCGGGTTTGCCCGCGCCGGGTTTTTTTGGGAAACACACATGAGCATGAATCGTCGTGAATTTCTTCAGGTGCTGGCGGTTGCGGCTGCCGGTGGCATGTCGCTGCACAGCGAGTTTGCAATGGCCGAGAAGGGGGCTGCCAAGTTGTACGACCTGCCGAAGTTCGGCAACGTCAGCCTGCTGCACATCACCGACTGCCATGCCCAGCTGAACCCCATCTATTTCCGCGAACCGAGCGTCAACCTCGGCTTCGGCGAGCAGTTCGGCAAGGTTCCGCACCTGGTCGGCGATCATCTGCTCAAGCACTTCGGCTTCAAGCCGAACAGCATCGAGGCGCATGCCTACACCTATCTGAATTTCGAGAAAGCCGCCGAGACTTACGGCAAGGTCGGCGGCTTCGCGCACCTGGCGACCCTGGTCAAGCGCATGAAGGCGCGCAACCCGGGGGCGCTGCTGCTCGACGGCGGCGATACCTGGCAGGGTTCCGGCACCGCGCTGTGGACCAACGCCCAGGACATGGTCGACGCCTGCAAGGCGCTCGGCGTCAATGTCATGACCCTGCACTGGGAAGCCACCTATGGCGAGGAACGGGTCAAGGAAATCGAGGAAAAGGACTTTGCCGGCGTCGTCGACATCGTCGCCCAGAACGTCAAGACCACCGATTTCGGTGATCCGGTGTTCAAGCCTTACGTGATCAAGAACATGAACGGCGTGCCGGTCGCCATCGTCGGCCAGGCCTTCCCCTACACGCCGATCGCCAACCCGCGCTGGCAAGTGCCGAACTGGAGCTACGGCATCCAGGAAGAGAACATGCAGGCAGTCGTCGACGAAGCCCGCGCGAAGGGCGCCCAGGTCGTCGTCGTGCTGTCGCACAACGGCATGGACGTCGACCTCAAGATGGTCTCGCGCGTGCGCGGCATCGACGCCATCCTGGGCGGTCACACCCATGACGGCATGCCAGCGCCGGTGGTGGTCAAGAACGCCGGCGGCCAGACCCTGGTCACCAACGCCGGTTCCAACGGCAAGTACCTCGGCGTGCTCGACTTCGACGTCAAGAATGGCAAGATCGCCGGCTACCGCTACAAGCTGCTGCCCGTCTTCGCCAACCTGTTGCCGGCTGACAAGGCGATGCAGGCGCTGATCGACAAGGTGCGCGCCCCTTACCTGGGCAAGCTCAACGAGCAACTGGCGGTGACCGAAGGTACCCTGTACCGCCGCGGCAACTTCAACGGCACTTTCGACCAGGTCATCGTCGATGCGCTGATCAAGGAAAAGGATGCCGAAATCGCCTTCTCGCCGGGTTTCCGCTGGGGCACCTCGCTGCTGCCGGGGCAGCCGATCCTGATGGAGCACGTGCTCGACCAGACGGCGATCACCTACCCGTGGACGACGGTGACCAACATGAGCGGCGAGATGATCAAGACCGTGCTCGAGGACGTCTGCGACAACCTGTTCAACCCCGATCCCTACTATCAGCAGGGTGGCGACATGGTCCGCGTCGGCGGCCTGCAGTACACCTGTAACCCGACCGCCAAGGCCGGCCAGCGCATCAGCAACATGATGCTGCGCGGCCAGTTGATCGATCCGGCCAAGACCTACAAGGTCGCCGGTTGGGCGCCGGTTTCGGAAGAGGCCAAGGATGCCGGCGAACCGATCTGGGAACTGGTCGCCCGCTACCTGCGCGACGTCAAGACACTCAAGCCGGTCGAACTGAACATGCCGAAGCTGGTCGGCGCCGAAAACAATCCGGGGATTGCCTGATGAAATCGATGAAATTTGCCCTGGCTGGCCTGGCGCTGGCTTTTTCTGCGAGCACTTTCGCTGCCGACTGGGCGCCAGGCAGCACGAACTGGTCGACCCTGCCGGAAATCAAGGTGACCAAGCTTTCCCTCTACCTGACGCCGAAGCAGGCGTACGACATGAAGTCGGCCGAACCCAAGGGCGTTGCCCTGTTCGACGTGCGCACCCGCGCCGAGGCGATGTATGTCGGGATGGCGAGCACGGTCGACGCGCTGGTGCCGTTTGTCGAACATCAGGAAATCATGAGCGACTGGGACGAGAAGCGAACGATGTACAGGCTCGAACCGAATCAGGACTTCGTGCCTGAAATCGAGCGCCGCATGGGCGAACTCGGTCTGGCCAAGGATGCGCCGGTGATCCTGCTGTGCCGTTCCGGCGACCGCAGTTCGCGGGCGGCCGATCGCCTGCAGGCGGCGGGTTTTACCAAGGTGTACAGCGTTCCCGAGGGCTTCGAGGGCGACCGCGCCGGCGATGGTCCGAAAAAGGGGCAGCGTGTGGTCAATGGCTGGAAGAATGCCGATCTGCCGTGGAGCTACCGACTGGAGAAGGCCAGGATGTATTTCCCCCGCTGAATTGCGGGCGTAAGATAAAGCGGCAGGCGGCCGAATCTGAATTTGTCGCTTTGCCGCTTTTCTTGAAGAGTAAAATAAGAAGATTCTAATCTTGTGATTTGCTAACGGGTGATGCTTCGCCCAATCAGGGAAGGAGAAGATATGTACAAGGACGCACTCGCGAAAGTGATTGAGGATGTCGGCCAGAAGACGCTGGACCGACGTTCTTTCCTGATGCTCGGCGCTGCCGGCGCCGGCTCGCTGCTGCTGGCACCGGGCAGTGCCAATGCCGCACCGAAGATCAAGTCCTCGGCGCGCATCGTTATTGCCGGCGCCGGTGCCGCCGGCCTGGCGGCGGCGTCTACCCTGGCCGCCCGGCTGGATGGGGCGAAGATCACCCTGATCGACGCGCGCAAGGAGCATTTCTACCAGCCAGGATTCACGCTGGTCGCCGCCGGCATCAAGGCGTCGCCGTACGTGGTGTCGACCACCAAGGAGTACGTGCCTGGTGGCGTTGAACTGATCGAGGAGCGGGTGGCTGAGTTCGATCCGGAAGGCAACAAGGTGGTCACCGAAAGCGGCGCCGCCCATGCCTATGATTTCCTGATCGTCGCCACCGGTCTCAAGCTCGACTACGAAGCCATTCCCGGTATGGAGGTCGAGCAGATCGGCAACAACGGCCTGGGCAGCATCTACCACAGCCCGGCCAAGGCCGAGGCAACCTGGCGGGCGATGTCGAATTTCGCCGATACCGGCGGTGTTGGCGTGTTCCTGCGGCCGGGAACGGAAATGAAGTGCGCCGGCGCACCGCTCAAGTACACCTTCATCACCGATGATCATCTGCGCCGTCGCGGCAATCGCGGCAAGGCCGAGCTGATCTACAACGCCCACAACAAGGCCTTGTTCAGCGTGCCCATCGTGCACGAAAAGGTCCGCATGCTGTTTGGCGAGCGCGGGGTCAAGGTCAATTACGAGCGCGTGCTGGAGTCGATCGATATCGGCAAGAAGCTGGCGGTGTTCAAGACGCCGGTCGGGCCGGTCGAGCAGCAATACGACTTCATCAACGTCATCCCGCCGATGCGGGCACCGGATTCGGTGCGCAACAGCCCGCTGCCTTGGCAGGAAGGTGGCTGGGCCAAGGACGGCTGGATCGAGGTGGACAAGCACAATCTGCGGCATGCCCGCTACGACAATGTGTTCGCTGTCGGCGACGTGGCCGGGGTGCCCAAGGGCAAGACGGCGGCCAGCGTCAAGTGGCAGGTGCCGGTGGCGGTCGATCATCTGGTGGCGAGCATCGCCGGCAAGGAATCGGAAGCCCATTACAACGGCTATACCTCGTGCCCGCTGATTACCCGCCTGGGCCAGGCGATGTTGATCGAGTTCGACTACAAGGACAACCTGACGCCATCCTTCCCGGGCGTGATCGCGCCGCTGGAAGAATTGTGGATCAGCTGGGTGATGAAGACCATGGCGCTGAAGCCGACCTATATCAGCATGTTGCGCGGCCGCGCCTGATTTCTGGAGGAATGCAAAGATGAAAGAACTCGATCCGCTGGTCTTCCTGGCCGTTTTCCAGGAAATGCTCGGTCCCTTGCTGTGGGTGATGCTGCTGGTCATCGTCGTCGGTACGGCCGCCTTCATCGCCTTGTTGTTCAAGGAGAGGACCATCAACTCGCGCCGCCTGGTGCGGGCCGAACTGGCCGGCCTGGTCGGTGGCGCGCTCGCGCTGGTGCTGATGGCCAAGGTCTCGTCGTCGGGCTTTACCGATGCCGGTGGTCCGGCCGACTGGTTCCTGATCGCATTGGTTTTTGGCCTGGGTCTGGCCGGTACGGCGATCCTGGTTTATACCGTTCTGGGCTGGCGCAAGCCGGCCGCGCAGTAAGCGCTCAGCGCGCCGGCCGGTCGACCAGGGCGTCGGCCAGGCCAGCGCCTGCCCACATTCCGATCAGCGAAATCCAGGCGGTCAGCGCGAACACCGCCGCGCCGGACACTCCGGCGCCGACGGCGCAGCCGCCGGCCAGCATGCCGCCGAAACCCATGCACAGCGCCCCGGCGATGTAGCGGCGCATGCTGTGCCCATCCTTGAAGCCTTCGAGCTTCAGTTCGCGCCCCCATAGTGCCGCCAGGAAAGAGCCCAGGACCACGCCGGGCACCAGGCCGATGTCGAAATCCCAGGGCTGCCCCGGTGCCGACAGCACCAGCATCAGCACGTCGGCCGACGGGCCGGTGAAACTCAGGCTCTGCACCGGCATGATCTCGTCGAAGGACTGGCTGGCGACCTGATACGTCAGTAGCCAGGCAATGGCCACCATCACGCCAACGCCGATGCCGCCGCCCCATTCGCGCAGGCTCAGGCGCGTTTTGCGGGCGAAATGGATGGCTGCCGCCAGCCACAACAACCCGAACAGGATGCCGCCGATATGACCCAGATGGGCAAAAGCCAGCAGGTCGCGGGCGCTGCCGTCGATGGTCAGCCAGCCGGAAATCCACAGGCGTAGCGGCGACAGCATGCCGCTCAGCGAAGCCTGGGCGGTGACGGCGAAAATCAGTCCGGTGAGCAGCGCGCGCAGGTTGCCATTGGCGGCCAGGACCAGCATGCGCGACGAGCAGCCGCGGGCCAGGATCATGCCGATGCCGAATAGCAGCCCGCCGACCAGGGCGCCGGAGATGCTGCCGCGGGCCGACAGCTGACGGGCTTGCGAGACGTCGAGCCAGCCGCCGACGATGAATCCCTGGGTGACGATGACAGCGGCGGAGAAGGCGAGCAGCCAGATGACCAGTTTGCCGCCCGGTTCGCGGTGCCAGAACTCGACCACGGCCGAACGCAGGCAGAACCGCGAGCGTTGGGCAAAAATGCCGAAGAGGATGCCGATCAGCAGACCTGCCAGCGTGATGACGGTTTTTTCGCCAAGGCTTTCGAGCAGATCGGTCAGGTTCATCGGAAAACTCAGAACAGTTCGATATCCCCGTCGCCCTGCTTGCTGCCGGAGCTGAGGGTGCGACTGCGCAAGGCGTCGCTCTTCACATGCGAATCGACCAGCAGTTCGACCAGTCGCTGGCTGCGCTTGCGGAAACGCTGGATGCCGTCACTTTCGTCCTGGTCGTTGTGCAGGCTGAGGAAGGCGTGCATGTATTCGCCGACGTTGTCGGTGCGCTGGCCGATGCGGTTGATCATCTGGGTGACGATGTCCTCGAACTGCATGGCCATGACGCCTTCCTGCGTCAGGTCGCGCATCTGTTCGGTGACGCTGGCGATGTTGCTCGAATGCTGGCGCGCCTTTTCGGTCAGTTCCATCAGTTCGGCACCGAGTTCGCTGAGTGTGGCCCGCGAGCGGTCGGCGATGCTCAGGTCGATGTGGCTGGCGCCCTCGACCCGTTGGCCGACATCGCGTAGTGAATCGAGAATGTCGTTCAGGGCGTTGCGGATATCGACGTTGAATTCGCCGGTACGTGCGGCCAGGGTGCGAACCTCGTCGGCGACCACGGCGAAGCCGCGCCCGGCTTCGCCGGCACGGGCGGCCTCGATGGCGGCGTTGAGGGCGAGCAGGTCGGTCTGCTTGGTGATGCCGGTAATGTCGTTGAGCGTACTGGTGATGCGGCCAACCTTTTCCTGCATCTGGTTGAAGCTCTCGGCGACGCCCTGGCTGGTGTTGCGCAATTGATCCATCTTGCCGACGAATTCGGCGATCAGCGCATTGGTTTCATCGAAGAAACGCTTGAGTCCCGCCTGTTCGGCGGCGTGGCTGTCGTCCGATCCGGTCATGCTGAGCATTTCGTTGATCAGTGAACCGAGGATTTCGCGCTGGTTGTTCGATTGCGATTCGAGACCGGTCAGGCTGCCCGACAGGCGGTCGACCGAACTGCGGATCAGTGCCTGGGCTTCGTGCATTTCCTGCTCCAGCGACGAGAATTGCAACTCGGCGTGGGCCATGGCTTCGTTGGATAGCACGTGGTATTCCGACATGACAGAGGTCAGCTCGTTGACGTAACCCTTCTGTCTTTCCTTCCAGCGTTCGCGCTCGCGGATCGACAGCAGGCCGCCGCCGAGCAGCATGACGGCAATCAGCAGGAACCAGTAACCCGGCAGCGGACCGGCAGCCAGCGACCACGCCCAGAGGATCAGCGCTACCAGTGCACTGCCCCGGATCAGGAGATCGTCTATTCTTTTCATTGTTGTAAATCCCGGATGAAGCGGCAATCCCGGCATTGTACGGGGATGCCGCCTGTCCGGATATGGCCTGGATCAAATCAGGCCAGGGTTTTCAGGTGCTGGATGACCTCACCTGCCACCGGTTGTGCATCGCCGTACAGCATGCGGCAATTGTCGGTATAGAACAGCGCGTTTTCGATGCCGGAATAGCCGGTGCCCTTGCCGCGTTTGACGACGATGACGTTCTGCGCCTGATCGGCATTGAGGATGGGCATGCCGTAGATCGGGCTGGACTTGTCGCTGCGCGCACTCGGATTGACCACGTCATTGGCACCGATGACCAGCGCCACGTCGGTCTGGCCGAATTCGCCGTTGATTTCCTCCAGGTCGAAAATCTTGTCGTAGGGCACGCCGGCCTCGGCCAGCAGCACGTTCATGTGGCCCGGCATGCGCCCGGCGACCGGGTGGATGGCGAACTTCACCTCGACGCCAGCTTCTTCGAGAATCTCGGTCATTTCCCAGATCTTGTGCTGGGCATGCGCAACCGCCATGCCGTAGCCGGGAACGATGATCACCTTGCTCGCGTAACGCATCATCGCTGCCGCATCGAGCGCCGACAATTCCTTCATCGTGCCTTCGATGGCCTCGCCGCCACCGCTGGCGGCCAGTGGCGTGAACAGGATGTTCGACAGCGGCCGGTTCATCGCCTTGGCCATCAGTTGCGTGAGCAGCGTACCGGCGGCGCCGACGACGATGCCGGCGATGATCAGCGCCGGGTTGCCCAGGACGTACCCCTCGAAACCCACGGCCAGGCCGGTGAAGGCGTTGAACAGCGAGATCACCACCGGCATGTCAGCGCCGCCGATCGGCAGGGTGACGATCAGGCCGAGGACCAGCGCGACGAAGAAGAAGGCGATCACCAGTTCCGGCTGTTGCGGCGCCAAAGCAATGACGGCCAGGCCGAGACCGACGGCGACCAGTGCCAACAGCACGTTGACCGCATTCTGCGCCGGCAGGCGGTAGGCCTTCTTCAGGACCCCCTGCAGCTTGGCCCAGGCGACGCAGGAGCCGGTAAACGACACCGCACCGATCAGCGCGCCGAGCACCGCCAGCGTCGTCGCCACCAGGCCGTGCATTTCGCCCTTGGCGAATTCGACGGCGGCAATCGCTGCTGCCGCACCGCCGCCCATGCCGTTGTAGATGGCGACCATCTGCGGCATGTCGGTCATCTTGACCTTCTGCGCCGAAATCCAGGCCGCACCGCCGCCGATGACCAGCGCCAGGGCCATCAGGCCGATGTTCTGCAGACCGGGAATGAGGAAGGTGGCGGCGATCGCCAGCAGCATGCCGTAACCGGCGATGACGATGCCGCGCCGGGCCGAGGTCGGCGAACCCATGCCCTTGAGGCCGAAGATGAACAGCAGGGCGCCGGCGAACCAGGCACCCTGGACATAGATCGGGGCGGTCATTGGCCGTTCTCCTTCTTCTTGAACATGGCCAGCATGCGTTCGGTGACGACGTAGCCGCCGGCCGCGTTGGCGGCGCCCAGGGCGACGGCGAAGAAACCGATGGCCTGCTGCAACGGTGTGTCAGCCATGCCGAGAACGAGCATGGCGCCGACAACGACCACGCCGTGGATGAAGTTGGAGCCGGACATCAGCGGCGTGTGCAGGATCACCGGGACCTTGGCGATGATCTCGTAGCCGGTGAAGGCGGCGAGCATGAAGATGTAGAGTGCGAGCAATCCGTCCATCAGGCGTCTCCCAGGATTTGTCTAACCGCGGCATGGACGGTGGCGCCGTCGCGGCACAGCACGGTGCCGGCGACCACTTCGTCGTCCCAGTCGATGCGCAGTTCGCCGTCCTTGATCCACGGCGAGAGGAAGTTGTAGAGATTCTTGGCGTACAGCTCGGAGGCGTGCGTCGGCATGCGCGACGGCAGGTTGAGCGGGCCGTGGATGTTCACGTCGTTGGCGATGACGTGTTCGCCCGGTTGCGTCAGTTCGCAGTTGCCGCCCGATTCGGCGGCCATGTCGACGATGATGGCGCCGTACTTCATGCGCCCGACCATGTCGCGGGTGATGATCACCGGCGCCTTCTTGCCCGGAATGGCGGCGGTGCTGATGACGACGTCGGCGGCGGCGATGGCCTTGGTCAGCCGTTCGGCTTGGGCGGCTTTTTCCTCGGCTGTCAGTTCGCGCGCATAGCCGCCGCTGCCGTCGGCCGAAACGCCGGTATCGACGAACTTGGCGCCAAGCGACTCGATCTGCTCCTTGGCGGCGGCACGGACGTCGTAGGCTTCGACCATGGCACCGAGACGCTTGCAGGTGGCGATCGCCTGCAGGCCGGCGACGCCGGCGCCGATGATGAGCACGCGTGCCGGCCGGATGGTGCCGGCGGCGGTGGTCAGCATCGGGAAGAACTTGGTGCACCGGGCGGCGGCGATCAGGCCGCACTGGTAACCCGAGCAGGCGCCCTGGCTGGACAGTGCGTCCATGCTCTGGGCGCGCGAGATGCGCGGCAGCAGTTCGAGGGCGAAGGCGGTGATCTTGCGGGCGTTCAGCGCAGCCAGCCGCTCGCGGCTTTCGAAGGGTTTGAGCAGGCCGATCAGCACCGCGCCTTCCGGCATGGCGGCGACTTCGTCCAGGCTCGGCGGCGTCACCCGCAGGATCAGGTCGGCGCTGGCGTAGGCTTCGGGCAGGCCGGGGGCGAAATCGACCTCGGCGTAGTCGGTGTCGAGGAAATGGCTTTGCGCACCGGCGCTCTGCTCCATCCGCAATCGCGCGCCGAGCGCGGAAAACTTCTTGGCTGTTTCAGGAACCAGTGCCGTCCGGCATTCGCCTTCAGCACGTTCCCGAGCCAGCGCCAGGGTCAGCGGCATGCTCGCTCTCCTTATCATGAGTCATTGCTGGGTTAATTTTTCCCGACAAAGATAAGGGCTTTGTTATTCCTGAAATAGTCAGGATTCTTGAATCATGACATCAGCGATTGCTTAACAGTGATGGGGAGTCAGTTGTCGGTGGTGACGGAAGGCCGACAGTTCACGAAACGTAGTTCTTCCGGATAGGGGAAGAAGTCTTCCACGTGGCCGGCACGAATGTTTTCCTGGGCTTTCTGCCAGAAAGCCGGGGTGAGCAGATCCTTGTGGTGCTTCATGAACAGCTTGCGCACCTGCGGCGAGCCGAGCAGGAAGGTGGCGAACTCCTCGGGGAAAACGTCGTTGCGCGTCACCGGGTACCAGACTTCACCAGACATTTCCGTCTCGAAATCCGGCGCCGGCGGAATCTTGCGGAAGTTGATGTCGGTCATGTACTCGATTTCGTCGTAATCGTAGAAGACCACGCGGCCGTAGCGGGTAACCCCGAAGTTCTTCCACAGCATGTCGCCGGGGAAGATGTTGGCCTGCGCCAGTTCGCGGATGGCGCTGCCGTATTCCTTGATGGCGTGTTCCAGGCCCTCCAGATCGCCGCCTTTGTCCATGCGGTCGAGGTGGATGTTCAAGGGCTCCATCCGCCGTTCGATGTACAGGTGCTTGATGATCAGCTGTTCGCCGTCGATCTCGTAGCAATTGGGGGCGAGGCGTTCGAGTTCGTCGAGGATTTCGTCGTTGAAGCGGGCCAGCGGGAAGAGCACGTTCGAGAACTCGAGCGTGTCGGCCATGCGCCCGACGCGGTCGACCTGCTTGACCATCATGAATTTCTTCTTGACCGTGGCGCGGTCCATTTCCTTGGAACTGCCGAACACGTCCTTGATGATCTTGAACACGTAGGGGTAGGAGGGCAGCGTGAACACCAGCATGACCAGGCCGCGGATGCCGGGCGCCATGACGAACTTGTCCTGCGAATGGTGCAGGTGATAGATGAAGTCGCGGAAGAACATCGTCTTCCCCTGCTTGCCCAGGCCGAGCATGATGTAGATCTCGGAGCGCGGCTTGTTCGGCATGATGGCGCGCAGGAACTGGACGTAGCCAGACGGGACTTCCATGTCCACCATGAAATAAGCGCGTGACAGCGAGAACAGTAGGCCGATGCGCCAGCCGTCGAGCAGGATGGTGTCGAGGTAGAGCTTGCCGTCGTTGTCGTGCAGGACGGGAATGGCGAAGGGGTACTCGACGGCGCCGTTGATCGCCTTGCCGATGATGTAAGCCGCCTTGTTGCGGTAGAAGGCCGAACCGAGTACCTGGATCTGGAAATTGACCTCGCGCCCGGGCATGTGTTTCAGGGAACGGCGGATGGCGTGGTAGACGTAATTGACGTCGCGCTCCAGGTCGGCGAACGGGCGTTGCCAGTGGAAGTCGCCGACGATCTGGCGGATGGCGCCGCGCAGGCCGTCGGCTTCGGCGTAATAGCTGCGGTAGGTCGGCGCTTCGTCAGCCTCCAGGTTCTCGGTCGAGATGCTCGGGCGGACGAACAAAAAGTCGTTGTGGAAATAGGTCCGGTGCAGGATCTTGGTGGTCACCGAATTGAAGAAGGTCTCGGCCAGTTCCGGCTGCTTGTGGTTGAGCAGCAGGCCGATGTAGAGCAGCTTGACCTGTTGCCAGGTGGCGTCGTCGAGGTGCTCGGCGTCGAACTCGGTGCGCAGGCGTTCGACGCATTCGTCCACCCGGTCGTCGTAGAAGCGGATGCGCTCCTTGACTGCCCGGTGTACGCCTTGCCAGTCGCCCTTTTCGAAGCGGGTCTTGGCCTCGCGGCAGGTCTGGCGGAACAGCGTGTAATGGCGATTGAAGCCCTGGATCAGTGCCAGTGCGATGTGGTGGGCGTTCGTGCCGTACAGTCCGACCGAAATCTTCATTATTCTGTCTCCCGCTGCTGGCGGGGATTCTAGCATCGCGCCCCGGGTCTTTCGGGGTGCTCCGCACTATGAAACCGCGTTTCATCGGTTGACCTGAGCGGCGCCGTTGCGGATACTCCTCAGGCTTTGTAAGCACCGCGCAAGGGTGTCGGCGTATTGTCGACTTACATATCAAAACCATCCACCAAGGGGTTAGCATGTCCGCAGGCAAGTCCAAGATCATCTACACGCTCACCGACGAGGCGCCGCTGCTGGCGACTTGTGCCTTTTTGCCGATCATCCGCACCTTCACCGGGCCGGCCGGTATCGAGATCGAGAAGGCCGACATCTCGGTTTCCGCCCGCGTGATCGCCGAATTCTCCGAATTCCTGACCGAAGAACAGCGTCTGCCCAACACCCTGGCTGAACTCGGCAAGAAGTGCTTGGAACCCGAGACCAACATCATCAAGCTGCCGAACATTTCGGCTTCGGTGGCTCAGCTCAAGGCCTGCATCAAGGAATTGCAGGAAAAGGGCTACGCCATCCCCGATTACCCGGAAACCGCCGACACCGAAGAAGCCAAGGCGCTCAAGGCCCGCTTCGGCAAGTGCCTCGGTTCGGCCGTCAATCCGGTGCTGCGCGAAGGCAACTCCGACCGTCGCGCGCCGATGGCCGTCAAGAACTACGCCAAGAAGCATCCGCATTCGATGGGCGAGTGGAAGCAGTGGTCGCAGACCCATGTTTCGCACATGCACGGTGGTGACTTCTACCACGGCGAAAAGTCGATGACCCTGGACAAGCCGCGCGAAGTGCGCATGGAGCTGATTGCCAAGGGCGGCAAGGTGACCGTGCTCAAGCCCAAGGTTTCCCTGCTGGCCGGTGAGATCATCGATTCGATGTTCATGAGCAAGAAGGCGCTGTGCGACTTCTACGAAAAGGAACTGGAAGACTGCCGCAAGGCCGGCATCCTGTTCTCGTTGCACGTCAAGGCAACGATGATGAAGGTCTCGCACCCGATCGTCTTCGGCCACTGCGTCAAGATCTACTACAAGGATGCTTTCGCCAAGCACGCCAAGACCTTCGAGGAGCTGGGCATCAACGTCAATAACGGCATGGTCGATCTGTACGAGAAGATCAAGACCCTGCCGGAATCCAAGCACGACGAGATCATCCGCGACCTGCATGCCTGCCACGAACACCGCCCGGAACTGGCAATGGTCGATTCGGCCAAGGGCATCACCAACTTCCATTCCCCGAACGACATCATCGTCGACGCCTCGATGCCGGCCATGATGCGTCAGGGCGGCAAGATGTGGGGCGCCGACGGCAAGCAGTACGACAGCAAGTGCGTGATGCCGGAATCGACCTTCGCCCGCATCTACCAGGAAATGATCAACTTCATGAAGTGGCACGGCAATTTCGATCCGCGCACCATGGGTACGGTCCCGAACGTCGGCCTGATGGCCCAGCAGGCCGAGGAATACGGCTCGCACGACAAGACCTTCGAAATCGCCGAAGACGGCATCGCCAACATCGTCGATAACGCCACCGGCGAAGTCCTGCTGTCGCAGAACGTCGAACAGGGCGACATCTGGCGCATGTGCCAGGTCAAGGATGCACCGATCCGCGACTGGGTCAAGCTGGCCGTCACCCGCGCCCGCAATTCCGGCATGCCGGCCGTGTTCTGGCTGGATCCGTATCGCCCGCACGAGAACGAGCTGATCAAGAAGGTCGAGACCTACCTCAAGGATCACGACACCACCGGTCTCGAAATCAGGATCATGAGCCAGGTCCGCGCCATGCGCTTCACGCTCGAGCGCGTCGCCCGCGGCCTCGACACCATTTCCGTCACCGGCAACATCCTGCGCGACTACCTGACTGACCTGTTCCCGATCATGGAACTGGGTACCTCGGCCAAGATGCTGTCGATCGTTCCCCTGATGAACGGCGGTGGCATGTACGAAACCGGTGCCGGCGGCTCCGCCCCGAAGCACGTTCAGCAACTGACGCAGGAAAACCACCTGCGCTGGGATTCGCTGGGCGAGTTCCTGGCCCTGGCGGTATCGCTGGAGGAACTGGGCATCAAGGAAAACAACGCCCGCGCCAAACTGCTGGCCAAGACGCTCGACGCCGCCACCGGCAAGCTGCTGGACAACAACAAGTCGCCGTCGCCGAAGACCGGCGAGCTCGACAACCGTGGTTCGCAGTTCTACCTGGCCATGTACTGGGCGCAGGAACTGGCTGCTCAGACCGAGGACAAGGAACTGGCAGCCCACTTCGCCAAGCTGGCCAAGACCCTGACCGACAACGAGGCACAGATCGTTGCCGAACTGAAGATGGTCCAGGGCAAGCCGGCCGATATCGGCGGTTACTACAAGGCTGATTCGGAAAAGTGCAAGGCCATCATGCGCCCGAGCCCGACGCTGAATGCCGCACTGAAGAGCATGCGCGCCTGATCGACTCGCAGCCCGAACTGAAAAGCCCCGCCTAGGCGGGGCTTTTTTCTGGGCGTTTGCTCAGCCGGGCATTATTCGCCGTTGCGGTAGCGGCTGTAGAGTTCGGCGCGCCGGCGCAGCATCCTGTTTCCATCGCTCTCCCGGCCATCGGCGAAGTAAGCCTGGGCCAGCGCTTCGATGCTGTAGAGATCCCATTCGTCGTTTTCCGACAGGTTCTTTTCCAGCAGGCTGGCAGCCTTGGCATGATTGCCCTGGGCGGAATAAAGCTCGGCCAGGTTCTTCAGCGCGTCGGAGTCGGGGAAATGGGCGATCGCTTGTTCGTATTTTTCCCTTGCGCCGGCAAAGTCCCGCGTGTCGTACTGCTGAATCAGGCCGAGCTGGAACAGTCGCTGTGCCTGCAAGCGGTCGAGGATGCTCCGGTCGATGCCCCGCCGTTCCATCTCGTCGATGAAGTCTGTCATCGCGTCATCCGATCCGCCCCATTGCGGAGACAGGGGAACCAGATGCAGCACGAACGGCTGATATAGCTTCGGGTCGAGGCTGATCGCCGTATCGAGCAGCGTCGGGTCGGTCTGGCCGAGCAGGAGGTTGGCGTAAATCTGGCCGCTGACGCACATGGCGCATAAAGGATCCTTGCGTAGCGCTTGCGCCATGTCTTCGGTGCCGCGCAGTGCCAGGTCGCGCATTGCTGTCACGCGCTGGGCCGGGATACTCCTGAAAGGGCCGTCGCCGCGGATTTTGCTTGCCTGTTCCAGGCGGTACCAGCCACGGGCGAGATAGGCGTGTGCCGATTCCCGGTTTGCCACCCAGGCATCGAAGCGGGCGGCAAAGTTGCCGTCGGTTTGTTGCAGTTCCCAGAAGCGACCACGCAAGCGGTTGCTGCTCAACTTGCCTTTTTGCCGCTCGCGGTAGGCCTGGTCGATGGCTTGGTCAAGTTCGACGAATTTCCCATGCCAGAGCAGTTTCCGCAAGGTTTGCCGCTGGTGCATTTCGTCGGAGTAGCCACAGCCGCCGAGAACAAGGCTCAGGCAGATCAGGGCGGCCAGGGTGCGGAAGCTTTGAGGGAGCGATAGCGGGGCTGGCATCATGGGAGGCTTGGGGCGATCGTTAATGCGACGGATGTTATACCGTTTTCATTTTTTCGGGGCCGGCTGGAGAGGGATGCAGCGGCGTACGGCAAAAAGCCTAGCCGGAGTTTCTTCCCGCAGTGGATTTGTTCCATAATTCACCGACCGACTCGTGGGAGACACCGAGGCCGGACCGTCCGGGGTATGCACCGGTTGCCAGAATACAAGACAGAGGAGTAGCCATGAGATCTCACATCCAGATTCCGCAAGGCGGTGCGAAAATCGTTCCCGGGCAAGCGACGCCGGACAATCCGATCATCCCGTTCATCGAAGGTGACGGTATCGGCATCGACATTACGCCGGTGATGATCAAGGTCATCGATGCAGCAGTCGACAAGGCCTACGGCGGCAAGAAGAAAATCCACTGGATGGAGGTGTACGCCGGCGAGAAATCGACGCGGCTGTATGGGCCGGACGAATGGCTGCCCAAGGAAACCTTCGATGCGCTGAAGGAATACTCGGTGTCGATCAAGGGGCCGATGACGACCCCGGTCGGCGGCGGCATCCGTTCGCTGAACGTGGCGCTGCGCCAGGAGCTCGACCTCTACCAGTGCGTGCGGCCGGTCCGCTACTTCAAGGGCGTGCCCAGCCCGTTGAAGCATCCGGAACTGACCAACATGGTCATTTTCCGTGAGAACACCGAGGACATCTACGCTGGTGTCGAATGGGCCGCCGGCTCCGAGGGTGTGAAGAAGGTGATCGATTTCCTGATCAAGGAAATGGGCGTCCGCAAGATCCGTTTTCCGGAAAGCTCGGGCATCGGCATCAAGCCGGTGTCGGTCGATGGCACCCAGCGCCTGGTGCGCGCGGCCATCCAGTACGCGATTGCCAACGACCGCAAGTCGGTGACCATCGTGCACAAGGGCAACATCATGAAATTCACCGAAGGCCTGTTCCGCGATGTCGCCTACAAGCTGGCGCAGGAGGAATTCGGGGCCGAGCCGATCGACGGCGGTCCGTGGTGCAAGGTGACGAACCCGAATACCGGCCGCGAGATCGTGATCAAAGACTCGATCGCCGACGCTTTCCTGCAGCAGATCCTGCTGCGTCCGGCCGAGTACGACGTGATCGCCACCACCAACCTCAACGGCGATTACATCTCCGACGCGCTGGCCGCCCAGGTTGGCGGCATCGGCATTGCGCCGGGTGCCAACATCTCGGACAAGTACGCCTGTTTCGAGGCGACCCACGGCACGGCGCCCAAGTATGCCGGCCTCGACAAGGTCAATCCGGGCTCGCTGATCCTGTCGGCCGAGATGATGTTGCGTCACCTCGGCTGGAAGGAAGCCGCAGACCTGGTCATCAAGGCCATGGAAGCCGCCATCGGCGACAAGAAAGTCACCTACGATTTCGCCCGCCTGATGGATGGGGCCGACGAACTGTCGTGCTCCGAGTTCGGCGACGCGATGATCGCCCGGATGTAAATTCAATAATCTTTCGAGGAATAGCCATGAACAAGATCATCACCCTGGGTTTGTCCTGTCTTTTTGCCAGCACGCTGGCGGTTGCCGCGCCGGTGGATTGCGAAGCGCAGGCCGTGAGCAAGGACGGCAAGCCGCTGGCCGGTGCAGCCAAGACTGCATCGATCAAGAAATGCGAACGCGAGAACAAGGGCGCGGCGTGTGAGGCGCGTGCCATCGACAAGAATGGCAAGCCGCTGGCCGGTGCGGCGAAGAATTCGTTCATAAAGAAATGCGAAGCCGAGCGCTGATCGCAGCTTGAATCCGCCTCCGCAAGGGGGCGCTCGCTGAGTGCTCCGTGCGTAGTCGGACGTAGCATTGGATTGCTACCCCGAGAGCCGTCTGTCGGTTCAAGATGCCTGCTCCTATACATACAACGGAGACAAACATGGCTATCAAGAAAATCCTGATGCTGACCGGCGACTACACCGAAGACTACGAGACCATGGTGCCTTTTCAGGCGCTACTGATGGTCGGGCATGTCGTGCATGCTGCCTGTCCGGGCAAGAAGGCCGGCGAGCAGGTGCGTACGGCGATTCACGACTTCGAGGGCGATCAGACCTATTCCGAGAAACCCGGCCACAATTTCACGCTCAATGCCAGTTTCGATGAACTTGATGTGGCCAGTTACGACGCCTTGGTCATCCCCGGTGGTCGCGCGCCGGAATACCTGCGTCTCAACCCCAAGGTAATCGCCGCTGTTCAGCATTTTGCCGGTGCCAACAAACCGATCGCCGCGATCTGTCATGGCGCTCAGTTGCTCAGTGCTGCCGGTGTGCTGCAGGGGCGCTCGTGCAGCGCCTATCCGGCTTGCGCGCCGGAGGTTACCGCCGGTGGCGGCCGCTATGCCGAAATTCCGGTCGATCAGGCCCATGTCGACGGTAACCTGGTCACGGCGCCCGCCTGGCCGGCGCATCCCGACTGGCTGGCCAAGTTCCTGAAAGTGCTGGGAACGCGTATCGAAGCCTGATGTCCGAACTGGGCGGCCGGGTATGGCCGCCCATCGCTGCGGGGAGCGTTGCATGTGCGAACTTTATGTCAAGGCCGATCCCATCCTCTATGAGTCGCGTTCGCGCTCTTTGCGCATTCACGGTTGCGTCACCAAGATCCGTCTGGAAAATCTGTTCTGGGAAATTCTTGCAGAACTGGCGGCCAGCGATGGCTTCACGACCAACCAGCTGATCGCCAAGCTGTACGACGAGTTGCTTGAATACCGCGGTGAGATCGACAACTTTGCCTCTTTTCTCCGGGTCTCCTGTCTGCGCTACCTGACGCTGAAAAAAGGCGTCGGCGAGCGGCCCGTGCTTGCCGTGGTCACCCGGGCGGCTTGAGCAGGCGCAAGGCAGGCTTGCGCGCAAGAAATGGCATAATGCCGGGTAACACTTGGTGGCCATATCCCGGCTTCGTTTTGTTCGCTGCGGCCCAGCGCGCTCATACGGATTTCCCTTGACCCAGCCCATCGCCGTCTTTGATTCCGGTCTCGGTGGTTTGACCGTGCTGCGCGCTTTGCGTAGCCGTCTGCCGCACGAGGATTTTTTCTACTTTGCCGATACCCGCTTCCTGCCTTACGGGGACAGGCCCGAGGCCTTCCTGCGCGAACGCGGGGTAAGCATTGCCGAGGCCTTGCGTCGCCGGGGTGCCAAAGCCCTGGTGGTTGCCTGCAATACGGCCACGGCCGCTGCTGCGGAAGCCATCCGGGCGGCAGTCACGGGGCCGGTCGTGGCACTCGAACCGGGGGTCAAACCGGCGGTGGCGCTCAGCGGCAACAAGTGCATCGGTGTCCTGGCGACCACGCGGACGCTGGCCAGCGAACGTTTCCAGCGTCTGGTCGGGACGCATGCTGCCGGTGCCCGGGTGATCGCCCAGCCCTGCCCGGGGCTGGCCGAGGCCATCGAAGCCGAGGGGCCGGAAGGGGCCGGTGTGACGGCCTTGCTCGACAGCTTTGTCGCGCCGTTGGCTGCGGCTTCGGTGGATGTGGTGGTGCTCGGCTGCACGCATTATCCCTGGGTCGCCGAAGCCATCCGCCAACGTCTGCCGGCGGGCACGCAACTACTCGATACTGGTGAAGCGGTCGCCCGCCAACTCGAACGCCTGCTGCTGGCTGGTGGCTTGCAGGGCGGCGGTCAGGGGCAATTGACGGTGACTACCAGCGGTTCGCCGACCAGTGTCCACGCCACGGTCGACCGTTTGTGGGGCGAGCATCTGTCGGTCACGCACTGGGAGCCGGAACATGCCTGAACACCAGAAGCCGCTGGCCGGACTCAAGGTGGTTGAACTCGGTACCCTGATTGCCGGGCCGTTCTGCACACGGATCATGGCCGAGTTCGGCGCCGAGGTGATCAAGGTCGAAGCGCCTGACGGCGGTGATCCGCTGCGCAAATGGCGCAAGCTGTACGAAGGTACTTCCTTGTGGTGGTACGTCCAGGCGCGCAACAAGAAATCGGTGACGGCCAATCTCAAGCATCCGGACGGGCGCGAGTTCGTCCGCCGGCTGATCGCCGAGGCCGACATCCTGGTCGAGAATTTCCGTCCCGGCGTGCTGGAAAAGCTCGGCCTGGGCTGGGAACAGCTCAAGGCGGACAATCCCGGCCTGGTCATGGTCCGCCTGTCCGGCTTTGGTCAGACCGGGCCGTACAAGGATCAGCCGGGTTTCGGCGCGGTCGGCGAATCGATGGGCGGGCTGCGCTACATCACCGGTTTCCCGGACCGGCCGCCAGTACGCACCGGGATTTCCATCGGCGATTCGATTGCCGCCCTGTGGGGGGCGATCGGGGCCTTGATGGCGCTGCGTCACCGGGAGGTCAATGGCGGTGCCGGCCAGGTCGTCGATGTGGCGCTGTACGAGGCGGTTTTCGCGATGATGGAGTCGCTGGTGCCGGAATACGATGTGTTCGGTTTCGTGCGCGAACGGACCGGCAACATCATGCCCGGGATCACGCCGTCGAACACGCACAGGACGCGCGACGGCAAGCATGTCACCATCGGCGCCAATGGCGACGCGATCTTCCGCCGTTTCATGCAGGCCATCGGTCGTCACGATCTGGCCGACGATCCCGGGCTGGCCGACAACGCCGGTCGCGATGCCCGGCGCGACGAAATCTACGCGCTGATCGATGCCTGGTGTGCCGGCCATGATGAAGCCGAGGTGCTGGCCTTGCTCGAACAGGCCGGTGTGCCCGCTTCACGTGTCTATTCGGCGGTCGACATGTTTGCCGACCCGCAATTCATCGCCCGGCAGATGTTCCAGACGGCGACCTTGCCCGATGGCAAGCCCTTCCGCATGCCGGGCATCGTTCCCGCCCTGTCGGATACGCCGGGCGGTACCGAATGGATCGGGCCAACGCTCGGCGAGCACACCGATGCGGTACTCGCCGGGCTGGGCTACGACGCGGCGCACATCGCCAGGATGCGCGCCGACGGTGCGGTCTAGACCTTGAAGCGGCTGATCAACTGCTTGAGATTGACCGCGATTTCCTGCAGTTGATGCGCGGTGCTGGCGGTGCTCTGCTCTTTGGTTGCGTCGGCTACTTCACCGATGCGTTCGAGCGTACGCCGGGCGCCGTCCTCGATGGCGCGCAGGGATTCCGACGCCGACGAAGCCAGGGCCACGCCCTGCTGGACTTCCGGCAGGGCTGCATTCATGGCTTCGACGGCGCCGACCGTGTCGCCCTGGATGCCGACGATCATCTGTTCGATTTCGGTGGTCGCCAGCGAGGTCCTTTCGGCCAGCTTGCGTACCTCGTCGGCAACCACGGCGAAGCCGCGTCCCTGCTCGCCGGCGCGCGCCGCTTCAATCGCGGCATTGAGCGCCAGCAGGTTGGTCTGGCCGGCGATGTCCTTGATCACGTTGGCGATGCTGGAAATCTGCTTGGCCCGTTCTTCGAGGGCATGGATCCGGGTGGAGGCGTCGGACACCGTTTCCGAAATCTGCTGGATCGCCTGTGAGGCTTGATCGACGCGGGCCGAGCCCTGGCCTGAGAGTTCGACGGCGGCGACCGAGTCCTGCGAGGTGTCGCGGGCGCTGTCGGAAATGTGGTTGGAGCTGACGGTCAGTTCCTCGATAGCTGCGGCCATCGCCGACGTCGCATCCGATTGCTGCTCGGCCGCGCGGGCTACTTCCTCGGAGGCGGTGGCGATATGTTCGGCATTGTCGACCAGACGGTTGGCGTCGCTGTTGATTTCGCTGACCATCTTGCGCAGGGCCAGGGTCATGCCGCCGAGCGTGTTCAGCATGCTACCCGGCGGTGCCTGATCGATGCTGGCAGTCAGGTCACCGTTGGCGATGCGTTCCATGATCTCGCTGGCGGCCTTGGGTTCACCGCCGAGCTGATTCAGGATGCTGCGGCTGACCAGGTAACCGAACAGCACCAGGGTGGCGAGCAGTGCCGTGGAAATGCCGCCGAGCAGCCAGGCCACCTTGCGAAATTCCTTGTCCACATCGTCGATGTAGATGCCGGTGCCGACCACCCAGTTCCACGGAGTGAACAACGTCGTGTAGCCGAGTTTCGGTTCGGGGTTCTGCTGTCCGGCCCGCGGGAACCAGTAATCGACGAAACCGCCACCGGCCTTGGCTGCGGCGATCAGTTCGCGGACGATGTATTTGCCATGCGTGTCCTGCATGTCCAGCTTGTTCTGGCCTTCCAGCTTCGGACTGCCGCCGTGCAGGAAATAGACGCCTTCGGTATCGAAGCCGAAGTAATAGTCGTCTTCTCCGTAGCGCAGGTCACGCAGGCTGTCGCGCGCTGCATTTTTGGCGTCTTCTTCGGAAATCTTGCCGCTGGCGGCCAGTTGGTGGTGGTGTTTGACGATACCGACTGCGACTTCGACGATATCCCGGGTTTTCTGCTTGCGGTCCTCAAGCATGCTGTCCTTGAGTTGGAACAACGAAACCAGACAGAGAACGATCAGTCCGACCAGAGTCAGACCGACGAGGAGTTGCATGCGTGTGGCTACCCGAAGGTTGGCTAATGCGCTCATTTTTTGACACTCCCTTGATTTATTGGTCTCAGGGTATCACTGGCTAATTTCTCCAGAAATACCTGAAAGTGGGTATTTCACTAAATTCTAATGAATATTATATTTGTTATTTAATGCGAAAGTGTACCGGCAATAAAGATTCCGTCGGGGCATCGCCCGGTAGCGATCGCAAGCGCCGGACTGCGCGTAACGCAGCCTCGTCGAGCAGCGGGTGGCCGCTGCTTTCCTCGATCCGGGCGGCGACGACCTGACCGTTTTCATCGAGCATCAGGAGAACCAGGGCCTCGCCTTGCAGGCCGCGCCGAATGGCTTCTTCGGGGTAGAACAGGCCTTCGCGCTGCTGAGCCGAAAATTGCTCACGAATGACCTGGGTCCAGGTTTTTTGGACTGTCCGCGAGGATTCTCTCGGGGGCGGTTCACTTCTGGCCGGCGTCGCCGGGGTGGGTTCCGGATCGGGGAGCAGCAATTCCGGTGTCGCCGGTAGGAGAGGCAAGGGCGCGAGGCGGGCTTGCAAGGGTGGTGCTGCCGGTGGCGTGGCGACTGGCGTGGCCGCCAAGAAATCGACGAACGGCAGCAGGTGCAGTAGCAGGGATGCAACTAGGGCACCAAGGAGCGGGCGAAGCGTTCGTGACATGAGAGAATGCGGGCTGTCTGATTGAGGCAGGATCTTCGATGAGCAAGATGCACAGGAAAATCGTTGCGGCAATGATAATCGGGATGGCGCTGGTTTGCCCCGTTCACGCCCAGTGGTGGCCGGGCGGCGAGGTCAAATTGCCTGATCCGGTGACTTTTGCCAACCAGATGGAGTTGGGCCATATCAAAACAGCAGAGGCCTGGCTGGATGCCGGCCTGCCCCCGGACTTCATGGGCAGCCGGATCGGTTCCGGCCTGATGATTGGTGCCTGGGAAGGCAACATCGAATTGATGCGCCTGTTCATTTCCCGTGGTGCCGACATCAATCTGCGTAACGCCAACGGCGAGTCAGCGCTGGCGCTGGCCGCCTGGCGGGGGCAGAAGGTGGCGGCACAGTGGTTGATCGAGCGCGGTGCGCGCATCAATGCGCCGGACAAACACTGGTCTCCCCTGCATTACGCGGTTTCTGGCGGGCACGAGTCGATGGCCGATTACCTGCTGGAGCAGGGCGCCGACATCGAAGCGCGCACGACCAACGGCTCCAGTGTCTTGATGATGGCAGTGTACGAAGGGCATCAGCCGCTGGTGCGCAAGTTGATCGAGAAGGGCGCCCGTCGCGATGTCAGCAACGACTGGGGGGATGGCGCCCTGGAATGGGCGATGCGCAACAATAATCTCGGCCTCGCACGGATGATCGCCAGCCCCGAGGAATTCAATATTGCCGTCAGCAAACCGCGTGAGAGCTGGGGCACGCCGCAGGGCTCGTTGACTATGAGCAAGGAACTGGCGGCATTGCTGGACATGCGCAAGACATTGGCCGAACGCAACATGTCTACCGAGGCCATCGACCGGCGCATTGCTGCCGAGCGGGTTCGCCTGGTGCGCGAGCGCTTCGATCGGCCCGGACCACAACGGGCGGCGACGCTGGAAGTCACGGCAAACCGCAACGCGCCGGAAGAGCAATCGGTGCGCGTGATCCGGAAGAATGTTGCCGACACGCCGCAGGAGAAACAGTTCAAGGCACCGCCAGCGACTTATTTCGGTACGCCGAAAATGCCGCCTAAGGCGCCGCTGCGCAATTACTGAGCGCGCTTTGCCCGGCGGTCGGATTGCCAACTGCGCCCAGCTGATGCAGACTCGCCGAAAATCATCGATTCTGGAGTGACAGCATGTTGTATGTGGCAAGGGACGCGCAGGGAAAAATCAGCGAAATGCACCCGACACCGGTGGCCGGTGCGGCGGAGGCCTTGCCGGCCGATCATCCGGAAGTGCTGCAATTCATCCACGAGCGCTGGCGCAGCAACGAACTGAGCGAACTCGACCGCGATTTCGTTCGGGTCATCGAGGACACGATCGAGCTGCTGATCGCCAAGCGCCTGATCCTGTTTACCGACCTGCCACCCAAGGTTCAGGAAAAACTCCTGCGGCGCAAGGAAATCCGTCAGCGCACGGGCTTCGACAGCCGGCTGGGAGACGGCGGCGACGACATCATTCCGCTTTAGTCGTTTCCATCACCGCGCGCACCAGTTCGGCCAGGGTGCGGGCGCCCATCTTGTCCATGACCCGGGCGCGGTGCGCCTCGACGGTCTTCATGCTGATCTCCAGGCTGTCGGCGATCTGCTTGTTCAGCTTGCCGGCCACGACCAGGTCCATGACTTCGCGTTCGCGCTGGGTGAGGGTTTCCAGGCGCTGGGCGATGGCGTCGCTGCGTTTGCGCCGCGTCGCATTTTCGCATTCCAGCGTTAGCGCCCGCCGGATGCGGGCGAGCAGATCCTCGTTGTGGAAGGGCTTCTCGATGAAGTCGCAGGCGCCGCGTTGCAGGGCGGCGACTGCCATCGGCACGTCGCCGTGACCGGTGACGAAGATCACCGGTAGTGCCGAGCCGCGATCAGCCAGGTGTTCGTGCAGTTCGAGTCCGCTCATTTCCGGCATGCGCACGTCGAGCACCAGGCAGCCGCGCATGTCGTCGCGGTAGGCGGCCAGGAAGTGCTCACCGGATTCGAAGCAGGCGACGGCATAGCCTTCGCCTTCGAGCAGCCAGTTCATCGAGTCGCGCATGGCTTCGTCGTCATCGACGACGTAGATCACTTGTTCGGCGTCACGCATCATGTTCGTCCTTGTCTTCCTGGGGAACGGTGAAATGGAAGGCCGTGCCGCCCTCGTGGCGACGCTCCACCCACAGGCGCCCCTGATGGAATTCTATGATGGAACGGCAGATCGGCAGACCGATTCCCATCCCGTCCGGCTTGGTCGTGTAGAAAGGGGTGAAGATCTTTTCGATGTCCGGTTCGCTCAGGCCGTGCCCGCGGTCGGCGACGATGACCTCGACCGTGCGTGCATCGCGGCTGCGCGCCCGGATCTGCAACTGCCGGTCTTCGGGCGGCAGGCTGCTCATCGCCTCGATGCCGTTCTTGATCAGGTTGAGCAGCACCTGTTCGATCATGATGCGGTCGACCACCACCCGGGGCAGGGTGTCCGGGATATCGACCAGCAACAGCGTGCTGCTGCGCTGGGCCTCGATGTCGGCAAAGGCCCGGGTGTCATCGATCAGTTCGGAGAGGGCCACCGGCTGGCGATGCGGCTCGCCCTTCTTGACCATGTCGCGCATGCGGCGGATGATCTTGCCGGCGCGTTCGGCCTGGTCGGACGCCTTCTGCATTGCCGCCAGCAGATCGTCGATCTGGTAATTGCCAGCCTGCATGCGCTTGACGCAGCCGGCGCAGTAATTGGCGATCGCCGACAGCGGCTGGTTCAGTTCGTGGGCCAGCGACGAAGCCATTTCACCCATGGTGATCAGTCGTGAGGTCTGGTCGAGTCGCTTCTGCTGCTGCAGGTTGACCTCGTCGATACGCTTGCGGTCGGTGATGTCGGCAGCAATCTGGACCTTGACGATACGTCCGTCCACCCAACGGATGGCGCGTTCGTGCAGGTGGTACCAGTGGCCGGACAGGCGATGGCGGATTTCGCCGTCGAACAACTCGCAGGGCAGGTCGTCCGGGGTCAGCGTCTGCGGTGCGCGCGCCAGTTCATCGACCTCGGGGCGGCAAGCTTCGGTGAGCTGGTAGCTGTTGCGGCCGACCGCGTCAAAACCGAAGATGTGCTGGAAGGAACGGTTGGCAAACAGGATTTCGCCGCTACCGAGATCGGCGACGTGTACCGCCGAGTCGAGTCCGTCGATTACCGTTTCGAAACGCTCATGCGCCCGTTCGAGTTCGAGGCGGGCGCGGCGCGGTTCGGTGATGTCGTTCATCGACGCCATCCAGCCGATCTGCCTGCCCTGGGTATCGATCAGCGGCGAGAAATAGAGGCGGACATAGAAACGTTCGCCGCTTTTGCGCATGATGCGCATCTCGTAGCCGCCGGCCGGTGCCCGGCCGGCCAGGGCCGAGTCGATGGTGTCCTGCAGGGCAGCGAATTCCTCGGGCGGCCAATAGGGGTAGGGCGGCTTGATGCCGACCAGCTCGCTCTCGTCGAAGCCGGTCATCCGGCAGAAGGCGGCATTGACGAAGGTGATCCGGCCTTCGAGGTCGATGGCCCGCAGGCCGGTGATCAGCGATTGCGACATGGCCTGGCGGAAGGCATAGGCGGCGCGCAACTGCTCCTCGGTTTCGGCCCGGCGTTTGGCGTGGCGGCGCAGTTGCAGCATGGTCACCGAAGTGATCGCGGTCAGCAGGACGATCAGCAAGGTGGGCAGCAACGTCAGCCAGACGCCGCCGGCCCGGTAGGCGACGATCTCCAGTCTAAGCCGATTGTTCGGCAGATTCAGGTTGATGCGGCCGGATATCTGGCGGTCGCTCGGCTTGACCGAGGTATTGCTGAACACTTCGCGCTCGTCGGCATCGATGACGCTCAGGCTGTAGCGCGTGGTGAAGGCAGTGGGCATCGAGGCGCGCAACAGGGTTTCCAGCGACTGCAGGGCGATGAAGGCACCCAGGTCGGCGCTGCCGCGCTGTACCGGCAGGATCAGGTCGTGCAGCGGGCGGCGGTCGATATCCGGGTAGTCGGGCGAAACCACTTCCCGGCGAATGCGCAGCGCCTCCTGCAGTGCAGTCAGGCGGATGCCGCTGAGGCGTTCGCCGACAAAGGTCGCCGTCGATTCATTGGGCGCCACCCATTCGACGTAGCCGTCGGTGTCGACCCAGGCGACGGCCAGGATTTCCGGATTCTCCCGGACGTAGCGGCTGGCCTTGACCTGGAAGGACTCGTAATTGAGCTGCATGAACTCCTGTTCACGGCCCAGTTCGCGCAGGAATTCGAGGTGGTTGAACAGGCGGTTTTCCAGCGTCCGCTCGGCCCAGTGCATGTCGGCTTCGAGCGCCGAACGGGCGGTGTCGTGCTCGCGCCATTGCAACAGGCCGGTGATGATCAGCATGGCCAGGGCGAAGATGCCCACCGCCAGGTAAGGGGCGTTCCATAACCAGGTCTGGTGCGGCGAGGGAGCAGGCGGCTTGGGGAACATGACGGCATTCTTGGTCCCGGATGACGGTTCGGCCATTGGTACTTACCCTTACTGAAAAAGCCAGCCGGCGATGACCGGCAGCAGCAGAGCCGTCAGCAGTCCGTTCAGCCCCATGGCCAGCGCTGCGAAGGCGCCGGTTTGCTCGTCGACCTGGAAGGCGCGGGCGGTACCGATGCCGTGCGAGGCGACGCCCAGCGAGAAGCCGCGAATTGCAGGATCGCTGATGCGGGCGATGGCGAACACCTTGCCGGCGACGATGGCGCCAAGCACGCCGGTGAAGATCACCAGGACGGCGGTCAGCGACGGCAGGCCGCCGATCTTCTCGGCAATGCCCATGGCAATCGGGGTGGTCACCGACTTGGGTGCGAGCGAAGCCTGGGTTGCCAGGTCGGCATCGAACAGGCGGGCGATCAGCACGGCGGAAACGATGGCCGTGGCGCTGCCGGCCAGCAGCCCGGCCGAAATCGGCAGCAGCATGCTGCGCACGCGGCGGAACTGCGTGTACAGCGGCACGGCCAGGGCGACGGTGGCCGGACCGAGCAGGAAGTGCACGAATTGGGCGCCGGCGAAATAGGTTTCGTAACGGGTGCCGGTCAGCCACAACAGGCTGGCCAGGATGGCGACGGCGATCAATACCGGATTGGCCAGCGGATGTTGGCCGCTGCGCAGGTATAGACCGTGGGCCAGCTGGTAGGCGAGCAGGGTGACGGTCAGCCCGAGCAGCGGCGAGGCCGACAGGTAGACCCAGAGTTCTCCAATGGGCTGGGTCATGGCTTGCTCCGCGTGCATAGGCGCATCACCCAGGCGGTAACCAGCAGGGTCAGGACGGTGCTGACCAGCAGCGACAGCAGCAGCGCCAGCCACTGCTCGCCGACCCGGCCGAGATGCAGGAGGATGCCGGTGCCGGCCGGCACGAACAGCAGTGACAGGTGCTTGAGCAGGTTCTGGCTGGTCGAGCGCAGTTCTTCGTCAGGGCCGCGGCGCAGCGCCAGCAACAGAAACAACAGCAACATGCCGGCAACCGGGCCGGGAACTGGTAGCGCCAGCCAGCGTACGAGGACTTCGCCGCATAACTGGCAGACGAGCAAGAGAGAAAGGGCGGCGAGCATGGCAGGCTCCAGCAGGGACGTGCCGCCCAGTGTATTTCTGTCTTTTTCTTTTGTTAATGCCCGAAAAAGGCGAATGATATTTTACTTTTGGTAATCAATAGTCTTCGTCGCTGGACCACATTTCGGGGGTGAAGCGGATGACCCGGTTACGGCCGGTTTCCTTCGCCTGGTACAGGGCAATATCGGCAAACTTCACGGCCTGCCAGAAAGTCGCACTGTCGCCGGGGAAGTCGGCGATGCCGATGGAGATGGTCTTCTTCAGCACGATGCTGCCGATTTGTATCTTCAGCGCCTCGACCTCCAGGCGGATTTTTTCGGCGATGGAGACTGCCTGTTCCGCGCTGCTGTCGAGCAGGATGATCAGAAACTCCTCGCCGCCGTAGCGGATGACCAGGTCGGAAGCGCGCACGGCCTGCTTGAGCACGTTGGCCATGGCCTTGATCACGGCGTCGCCGGCATCGTGGCCGTGGGTGTCGTTGACCATCTTGAAATAGTCGAGGTCGAGCATCATCACCGCTGCGTGGCCGCGTTTGCGCTGGACGCCGGCGACCAGGGTTTCGACGTATTCCTCGAGGAAGCGGCGATTGTTCAGCCCGGTCATCGGGTCGCGCAGGGTCGAGTCGCGCAGGCTTTCCATGAGGCGCTTGGTTTCCAGCACCGGTGCGGTTTCGCGCAGGTAAACCTGGAGCAGCGGGGCGCATTCGTGCAGCTTGCTTTCCTCTTCGGGCTTGCAGATGATCTGGACGATGCTGCCGACCGAGCCCGACTGGATGATCGGGAAGCACACGTGGCGCCGGTCGCCGGCGTCGGCCGGCGGCTGGAAGGCATAGCAGATGCCGGGATTGTCGATGCTGTCGACGATATGACCGGTGCGGCGGACGCGGCAGGCCTCGGGGCGGACCAGGATCTCGGGATCGCACCAGCGGCAACCGTCGGCGGCTTCACCGTCGACGATGATGCTCTTCATCTGCTTCTTGTTGCTGGTGATTTCGTACAACGAGAATTCCTGGCGACCAAACTCCTGTTGCAGCGTGGTCGACAGTCGCTGGTAGATTTCCGACTTGGTTTCGTCTTCCTCGATCGCCTGCTTGAAATGCGAGGCCTTGGACAGCCCGTCCACCATGTCGATGGTTGCTGTCAGCAGGTTTTCACCCGGAGTCGCCGAGCGTTCGGTCAGCTTGGCGACGCTCGTTCCGATCCGGTTCAGGCCGGTTTCCAGGAAGCGCAGCAAGCGATTCATGTCGTTGGCGATCTGCCCGATCTCGTCATTGGTCTGCTGTTCGACATGGGCCTTGAAATCGCCATCAAGGGCGCGCTGGACGGCATGCTCGACGGCGGTCGCGGTTTCCGAAATCGGCCGCAACAGGCGGCGCAGCAGCAGTACCAGCAGGAGGGCAAACAGCGCCACTGCGCCGGTGATGCCGGCCACTGTCCACAGCGCCTTGTGGCGCAAGCCATCGATCGACATGGTCATGGTCACTGCGCCAAGTACCGTTCCTTCGTTGACCTCGTGGCATTGCAGGCAGTTCGGCGTGCCATGCGAAGTGGCAATGTAGGGAATGGTGCCGCGGAACATTGTTTCGCCTTCTTCCTGGAAAATCTCGAAGGTGGCGCGGCCGCCGGCCATCACCTGGCGTTCGATGGCATCCGGGCGACTCTCCATGTTCAGGCCCAGGCCGAACTGGCGTTCAAGCTCGGGCGAGCGGACGACCCGTGCCGAACGCAGTCCCTGGACTTCGAGCATGCGCTTGAGGAAACTTTCGCGGCGATCGATGACGCCGTTGATCATCGACTCGGTCAGATGGACGCGTACGACCTCGCCGGCGGTCCGGATGTGTTCGGTGGCTGAAGCAATGGAAAAGCTGCGGAAGGCGTAGAGACTGATGGCAACCAGCACTGCCATCAGCGTCACGGCGATGGCGATGAAGAACAGGGTGACCTTGGTGTTGAGATTCACGGGAGAGCTTTCGGCAACAAGGTGGCAGGAAGGCACCGATTATGTCCGAGCTGACATTGCGGGCCAAGCCCTGACAGGCGCCGTTGTGCTGCAATTGCGATCTCCTTTGATTGAGGTCAATCTTTTGGGGGGGGATATGTCGTGGCAGACATAGTCGATGATTTACTAGTAGGATGCCCAGAGGGTGCCCTTGCCCTTCGTCGCTATAATTCCGTTCATGTTCCCCATTTCGGCTTGTCCAGCATGCCTTTGAGTCGACGTCTGTCAATTTGCTGTTTCGCTACACTGTTATCCACGGCTGTGCTGGCGCAGGAGGAGAACGAAGAGATGTTCTTCAGCCAGCTGCCGGTGGTATTCACCGTCAGTCGCATGCCGCAACCGATTTCCGAGGCACCGGGAGCCGTCACTGTTCTGGATCGGGAGATCATCCGCGCCTCCGGTGCTCGCAGCGTCGCGGAGCTGCTGCGTCTGGTGCCCGGCTTTCAGTTTTCGCCACGAACGAACGAACCTGCACGCACCAGTTATCACGGCATTCCCGATGACAGTTTCGCCTCACGCGCGCAAGTCCTCGTCGATGGCCGTTCACTTTATTCCGCCCTGTTCATGGGGGGGGTGAATTGGGATCTGATGCCGGTTGCTCTCGAGGATATCGAGCGTATCGAGGTCATGCGCGGTACCAACGTGGCTGCCTATGGGACCAACGCCTTCATGGGCGTGATCAATATCGTCACTCTCGACCCTTCGCTGGCCCGGGGAACGTCCATTTCCATCTCCCAGGGAAACGACGGTATCCGTGATCGTCTACTGCGCTGGGGCGGAAAACTGGGGAATGCCGATGTGCGGATGACCTATCAGATGCAGGGGGACGATGGGGTGAGATTTGTTCCACTGAATTCCGGTGAACCGGGTCATGTGGCTAACGATATCCGCAATCAGCTATTCAATTTGCGGGCCACGCTTCCGCTCGGCCATAGCGATGAACTGGATTTTTCCTTGGGGCATGTTGGCGGAGACATCAGTCAGGGGCGTAGTGATCAGGGGGATAGCCCACCTCGCACGGCGACACATGCCACGCAATATGTGCAGTTCAATTGGCGTCGTCAGCTATCGGAACGCTCCGAACTGAGATTGCGCTACTCGCGCACCCGCGAAAGGCTTGATGATCATGTCAACAGTACGGTGAGAGTGACTTCGCCTGTTACGGTGGACTTGCTGCTCGATCAGGAAATGGGCGGCGAGGCAACTCGTGACGAATTGGAAATCCAGCATGCTTTTTCCCCAGTAGCCAGTACTCGCCTCGTTTGGGGCCTGGGGACACGCAGCGACGAGACGCGAGCGCCGCTTTATTTTCAAGCCGTCGCCAAGAGAGAGGTACAACGGCTCTTTGCCCACCTTGAGTGGCGCCCGGCACGGCAGTGGTTGGTTAATCTTGGTGGGAGTCTGGACCGGGACAGTCTGACCGGTAGCGATTTTTCGTCCAGGTTCAGTGCCAGTTACCATTTGACCCCTGAGCACACCTTGCGCCTCGGTCTTGCCCGCGCCTATCGCATACCCTCCATCTATCACCACCAGGGCTTGCTTTCCTATTCCGGGACGAATGGTAACGTTACATTGACCCGCCGCCTCTTTCTGGCCTCCGGAGAGGTCGATCCAGAGCAGTTGACCAGTTTGGAATTGGGCTATTACGGTGAATTCAAGCGCTTGAGTGCTTCCCTGGATGTACGCTTGTTCGACGAACGGATCCCGAATCGTGTCGCCAGATTGGGGAAGAATTTTGCGCCTTTGGCGACTTGCCAATATGTGATCGTGGCGCCGAGCTTAAGCGGGACTTGTGGAACAGGCGCTGACTATGCGGCCAATGCAGAGAGCCTGCGTATCAACGGCCTCGAATATCAGGCGCGCTGGCAACCGCTGGAGGGTACGCGAGTGATCCTGAACCAGTCTTGGGTCAAGTTGCGTTCGCATCTGCTGGATGTTGAAACCAGCTATTCTCCGAGTGACAAGGATCGTATCCTCGATCAGACCCGGGTTTCTGCCCCGCGGCTGTCAAGCAGTCTGATGCTGATGCAGAAACTACCTTATGGCGTGGAGCTGACAGTCAGCAGCAATCATGTCGGCAGGATGCGCTGGAATCGCAATTTCCCCGGCAACCAGAACACCTTGCCCAGTTATGTCCGCACCGACGTCAGGCTTGCCCGTGCCTTTCGCCTGGGCGGCAATCGTGCAGAAGTGGCCTATGTCGGGCAAGCGGTCGATGGCGGACATCTGGCCCACACCTACTCATGGCTTTTTGAGCCGAGGCACTGGCTGACGCTGCGCCTGGAAATGTAAGTAAAAAAAGCGCCGGGCTTGCACCCGGCGCTTTGGCCTCTGCGGGATCGGGGCGTCTGCTGCGCCCTCTCTGTTACGCCATTGCTTCGTACAGCGGCAGGGTCAGGAACTCCGGGTAGTCCGCGGTCAGCGACATGCGGTCGAAGATTTCGGCGGCCTGGTCGTAGGTCGCGGTGTCCTCGCCCTGAGCGGTGACGGTGGCCTTCACCTTGGCCAGTTCCTCAGCGATCATCGGGCGGACCATTTCCACGGTGACCTTGCGGCCGTCGTCGAGGATGCCCTTGGGCGAAACCACCCACTGCCAGACTTGCGAGCGGGAGATTTCGGCGGTGGCGGCATCTTCCATCAGGTTGTGGATGGGCACGCAGCCGTTGCCGGCCAGCCAGCTACCGAGGTAGTGGATGCCGACGTTGATGTTGTTGCGCAGGCCGGCTTCGGTGATCGGGGTGGTCGGGCGGAAGTCCAGCCACTGTTCCGGACCGAACTTGCCTTCAACCTGCTTCTCGAACTGGTTCGGGCGGTCGCCGAGGACCTTGACGAATTCTTCCATGGCGATCGGCACCAGGCCCGGGTGGGCCACCCAGCCGCCGTCGAAGCCGTCGTTGGCGTCGCGGGTCTTGTCGTGGCGGATGCCGGCCAGGGCCTTTTCGTTGGCCACCGGGTCGTTCTTGATCGGGATCAGGGCCGACATGCCGCCCATCGCCGGGGCGCCACGCTTGTGGCAGGCCTGGACGAGGGCCAGGGCGTAGCCGCGCATGAACGGCACTTCCATGGTGATGGCGCTGCGCTGGGCCAGGCAGAAGTCCTGGTTCTTCTTGAACTTCTTGATGCACGAGAAGATGTAGTCCCAGCGACCGGCGTTGAGGCCGGCGGAGTGGTTGCGCAGTTCGTAGAGGATTTCTTCCATCTCGAAGGTGGCGAGGATGGTTTCGACCAGCACGGTGGCTTTGATCGTGCCTTGCGGCAGGCCGACGTGGTCCTGAGCCATGACGAAGGCGTCGTTCCACAGACGGGCTTCGAGGTGGCTTTCCATCTTCGGCAGGTAGTAGAACGGGCCAGCGCCGCGGGCGATCTGTTCCTTGGCGTTGTGGAAGAAGACCAGGCCGAAGTCGAACAGGCCGCCGGAGACGCGCTGGCCGTCAACGAGGACGTGCTTTTCGTCGAGGTGCCAGCCGCGCGGACGGATCTGCAGGGTGGCGATCTTGTCGTTGAGCTTGTATTCCTTGCCGTTCTCGTTCTTGAACGACAGTTCGCGGCGGATCGCCTGGTACAGGTTCACCTGGCCCTGGATCTGGTTTTCCCAGTTCGGGCTGTTGGAATCCTCGAAGTCGGTCATGTAGGAGTCAGCGCCCGAGTTGAAGGCGTTGATGATCATCTTGGCTTCGACCGGGCCGGTGATTTCAACGCGGCGGCACTGCAGCGCGGCCGGCACCGGGGCGACCTTCCAGTCGCCGTTGCGGATGTGGGCGGTTTCCGGCAGGAAGTCCGGCATTTCGCCGGCGTCGATGCGAGCCTGGCGTTCGAGGCGGGCCTTCAGCAGTTCCTGGCGACGGGCTTCGAAGGCGCGGTGCAGCTTGGCGACGAACTCGAGTGCCTCGGTGGTCAGGATGGATTCCCATTCGGGCTTGATCGGGGCGTTGATTTGCACGCCAGCGGGCAGGTTGATGGCCATGAGAGGACCTCCGGTAGTGAGTGATTGAAATGCTGCAATGCGATGCATTGTATGAGTCTTCTATAAGACTTGAAATGCCGCTAGAATCACTTCATCTTTTACTGTGGGTATCAAATGAGCCGCTTAAAGCAGATCGAAGCCTTCGTCAGTGTCGCAACCCGCGGCAGTTTGTCGGCGGCGGCCCGGCTGGAAGGCGTCACGCCGGCCATCATCGGGCGCCGTATCGACGCGCTCGAAGCGCGCCTGGGCGTGCGTCTGCTGTTGCGTACCACGCGCCGGCTGACCTTGACCTTCGAGGGGCAGGCCTTCCTCGAAGACTGTCAAAAGCTGCTCAACGACCTGGCCAACGCCGAAGCCGCCGTTTCCCTGGGTGGGGTGCAGGCCAGCGGTTATCTCAAGATATCGGCGCCGGCGGGTTTCGGTCGTCAGCATGTGGCGCCGCTGGTCGGCGACTTCATGCAGGCCAATCCGGAGGTCCGGGTCAATCTCAACCTCAGCGACCGCCTGGTCGACCTGATCAACGAGAACATCGACTGCGCCATCCGGATCGGCGAAATGACCGATTCCAGCCTGGTCAGCGTGCGTCTCGGCGAAATGCGCCGGATGGTGGTGGCCAGTCCGGCCTACCTGGTCGCGCACGGCGTGCCGCGGACGCCGGATGACCTGGCCGGGCACAATTGCCTCTCGCTCGGGCAGCAGCGTGGCTGGCTGTTCCGCCATCCGGACAGCGGCGAAACCCGGACGCTCAAAGTCGGCGGCAGTTTCGAGTGCAATGACGGTGCGGTGCTGCACGAATGGGCATTGGCCGGGCGCGGGCTGGCCTGGCGCTCGTTATGGGAAGTAGGGGGCGATCTCAAGGAAGGCCGGCTGACCTCTGTGCTCGATGCCTGGCAGGCGCCACCCATGGGCATCTACGCGGTGTTTCCCCAGCGCCGGCATCTGCCTTTGCGGGTGCGCTTGTTCATTGACCTGCTCAAGGAAAACTACAGCCGGCCCAGCTATTGGGAATTGCGGTGAAAAAGCCGGTTTTTCGGGTGCTGGGGGTGTGTTCGCTCGCTCTGGGCGGGATCGGTGTCGTCCTGCCGCTGCTGCCGACCACACCTTTCCTGATTCTTGCCGCTTACTGCTTTGCCCGCTCGCATCCGGAATGGGAGGCGCGGCTGCTCAATCATCCGCGGGCTGGACCGGCGATCATCGCTTGGCGCGAGCGTGGCGCCATTCCCTTGGTCGCCAAACGTCTGGCGACGCTGATGCTGGCGATCAGCGCCGTGGTCGGCTGGCTTTCCTTGCCCGGTGACTGGCGCTACCTGCCATCGAGCATCGGTGTGGTCATCCTGCTGTGGATGTGGTCGCGTCCGTCTGAGTGAACGGCGTCAGTTTCTGCCAGTGACCATCCGGCCAGACGACACCGTCGCGGCCGCGCTGCTTGGCTTCATACATGCGTTGGTCGGCGCGCTGGACCATGCTTTCCCAGTTCGGGGTGTTGGCTTCCTTGCTCGATGCAATGCCGATCGATGCAGTCATCGGCTGGCCGTCGGGACGCAGGCCGAGGCCCACGTCACGCATGCGCTGCAGCAGCGGGCCAACGCTTTCCGGCGGGGTGTCCGGCAGGACGGCGATGAATTCCTCGCCTCCCCAGCGGATCAGCAAGTCACTTCGGCGCAGTGCATTCCGGATGTTGTCGGACAAGGTACGCAGGCAGCGATCACCGGCCTCGTGGCCGTAGCTGTCATTGACGCTCTTGAAACGGTCGAGGTCGATGAAGGCCAGGGTCAACGGCTTGCCGGACATGTTGTTGAGGCGGAACAGCAGCGCCAGCGCATCTTCGCCCGAGCGCCGCGTGTAGGCCCCGGTCAGTTGATCGTGCATGGCCTTGACGACTAGCGTCGCCATGTAGTGACACTGGCTCATGCCCGAGAACATGGCGACGCCCAGCATCATCAGCATGAACCACAGCATGCCGCCATATTGGGCCAGTTCCGTCATCTGTCCGGACAGAATGACACCGTAAAGGCTCAGGGTAATGACCGGTAACGCCAGCAAGGCGGCTTCAATTGCAGTCAGCGGGAAAATGGCCAGTCCGCCGAGGACGATGGTCGGCAGGTAGGCGTACAACTGGGTGACCAGCTGCTGGGTCCTGGTCTGGCTGGCGGCGGCGAGCATGTCCGCCGAGAACAGATGGAACAGCGAGGGTACCAACAGCAGGACCAGCAGCGCGGCCAGCGCCTGGACATAGGGGCGCGTCAGCGAAACTTCCCGGGGCCAGGCGAGGACGCCGAAGACCAGAGCGGCAAGGATGCGCAGACCGACCAGGTTGGCCGCAGTTTTCAGGTCGAAGACCAGAAGGTCGACGATGGACCCGAGTGGAACCAGAATGGCAAACAGGCCGGCAATCAACTGGACCCGGGCCATGATCACGGAAGCCGCATGGCGGCGCAGTTCGGAACTGCGTCCGGCTGGGGTCAGCATGTCGAGAATCTGGCTCCCGTTCAACTGCGAAGGTGCCAGAATGTTCTTACTGATTTTTTGCCACAGACTGCTCACGGTAGGCTCGGTTGGTCACAAGGTTGGCAACATTATGACCTTTTGGATAGTTTCTTTACCAGATGTTTTCCAGAATGAAAAAAGACCGCGCTAGCATGAGGCGGTCTTTTTTGCGTTTGGGAAGCTTGAGTCGTTTGCTCGTCAGGCTTCCGCCTTACGCAGGACTTCGTAAAGCTCGTCCTTGAGCGCCAGCTTTTCCTTCTTCAAAACTTCAATTTCCAGCGGGGTGCCTGGTTCGACGTGGCTCTCCATGTTCTTGATTTTCTGGTCAAGCTCATTGTGCTTGTCGAACAGGTTCTGGAAATGGCGATCCGTGGTCTTCAGCCGGGAGATCAGGTCTCGGTATTCGGGAAACATCGCATGCTCCTTGGTGGTTGTATGTTCGATTCCATTCTACGCCTGTCCGGTGAGGCCGACGAAAAAGGCCGATCCCTTTTGAGGATCGGCCTTCTGGATGCCGCAGGATGTCGCGGCAATCGTAAGCGGTCGCTTAGTGGAACTGTTCTTCTTCGGTCGAGCCGGTGAGGGCCTTGACGGAGGAGGAACCACCCTGGATGACGGTGGTGACTTCGTCGAAGTAACCGGTACCGACTTCCTGCTGGTGCGAAACGAAGGTGTAGCCGTCTTCGCGGGCAGCGAATTCCGGTTCCTGAACCATGTTCACGTAGTGCTTCATGCCTTCGCCGCGAGCGTAAGCGTGGGCGAACTTGAAGGTGTTGTACCAATTGACGTGGATACCGGCCAGGGTGATGAACTGGTACTTGTAGCCCAGCGCCGACAGTTCTTCCTGGAAGGAAGCGATCTGCGAGTCGTTGAGGTTCTTCTTCCAGTTGAAGGACGGCGAGCAGTTGTACGAAAGCAGCTTGCCCGGGCAGGCGGCCTGAACGGCTTGGGCGAATTCGCGGGCGAAGCCGATATCGGGCACGCCGGTTTCGCACCAGACGAGGTCAGCGTACGGGGCGTAGGCAACGCCGCGGGAGATCGACTGCTCCAGACCGTTCTTTACGCGGTAGAAACCTTCCTGGGTGCGCTCGCCGGTCAGGAACGGCTTGTCGTTCTCGTCGTAGTCGGAGGTGATCAGGTTGGCGGCTTCGGCATCGGTACGGGCCAGGATCAGCGTCGGAACGCCCATGACGTCAGCAGCGAAACGAGCGGAGATCAGCTTCTCGACGGCTTCGCGGGTCGGGACGAGCACCTTGCCACCCATGTGGCCGCACTTCTTGGCAGCAGCCAGCTGGTCTTCGAAGTGAACGCCGGCGGCGCCCGAGGCGATCATGTTCTTCATCAGTTCGAAGGCGTTCAGCACGCCGCCGAAACCGGCTTCCGCGTCGGCGACGATCGGCAGGAAGTAGTCGATGAAGCCTTCGTCGCCGGGATTGATGCCACGCGACCACTGGATTTCGTCAGCGCGCTTGAAGGTGTTGTTGATGCGGCGAACCATGGTCGGCACGGAGTCGTAGGCGTACAGCGACTGGTCCGGGTACATGGTTTCGGAGGTGTTGCCATCGGCAGCAACCTGCCAGCCGGACAGATACACGGCTTCCAGGCCAGCCTTGGCCTGTTGCATGGCTTGACCAGCGGTGATGGCGCCGAAGGCGTTCACATAACCCTTCTTGGCACCGCCGTTGACCTTTTCCCAGAGGACCTTGGCGCCGCGCTGGGCCAGGGTGTATTCCGGCTGCAGGGAGCCACGCAGGCGAACCACGTCAGCAGCGGAGTAGCCGCGCTTGACGAGCTTCCAACGGGGGTTTTCGGCCCAGTCTTTTTCCAGGGCGGCGATTTGCTGTTCGCGAGTGCTCATGTGTATTCCTCAGAAGTTGGGTTGGGAAATCGGTATTGCGCAGAAACATTTTTACGCTCTGCGATGTCCGACAGTATAGATAAAATCGTGCACGGCAGCAATGGTCTTATATAAGACATAAGACAAAAAAATATCATTTTAAAACAATATACTAGACATTAAATTTTGTAATGTGAAACGATATCCATCCCAGTGAAACGCGGTGCAGCATTTTTTGCATCACGCCTACCCCGTTTTTGCGCTTGACCGCACCGGGCTGGCGAGGTTGAATTCAACAAATTTAGATATATTTGGTGATTCCATGGAATTCTTCAGAGGTCTCTACGACTGGATCGAGCGCACTTTCTGGAACTCGTTGACCAAAAAGTTGATGAGTTTCCTGCTGCTCTTCTTCATCGATCTCTTTTACCTCGGCATCTATGTCCATCAGAAGGGCGTGGTGGCCGAGGAAATGGCGAAATCGGGGGCGCCGGTGGAGGTTCTGCAGCGGGTATCCGAAAGCCTGGACCAGGGCCTGATGCTGATGATAGTGCTGACTTTCGTTGCGCTGTGCTGGAATCTTCTGCAGATTCTCTACATCCGTTACCTGATCCTGCGTCCGGTGCGCATGATCGCCACCATTTTTGACGAGATCGGGCGCGGCGAGGGCGATTTCTCGCGCAATCTGCCGACCATCACCCACGACGAGTTGCGCACCCTGGCCGAGGCCTACAACCGCTTCGCCGACAAGATGCGCGAGATCATCAGCGAAGTCCGCAAGATGAGTGTGAACATCGCGCGTGAAGCCGTGGTGGTCAAACGTACCGTTTCTTCGACGGCGGCGCGAGCCGATCAGCAGGGGCAGATTGCGAACTCGGTGTTCGGCGCCAGTTCCGAGGCCGTGCAGGCGATTCAGGAGGTCTCCAGTTCGGCCGAACTGATTTCGCATTCGACCGACACCAACCTTGCCACGGCGCGAAACTCGCTCGACGAGATGCAGGACATCGTCGGCAAGGTTCAGGGCGTCAGCAGCAAGTTGCATCAGTTCAACGACACGGTCGGTCATCTGGCCGAACGTTCCGACAGCATTCGCCAGATTGCCGGCCTGATCAAGGATATCGCCGACCAGACCAATCTGCTGGCGCTCAATGCAGCGATCGAGGCGGCGCGGGCCGGCGAGATGGGGCGCGGTTTCGCCGTGGTTGCCGACGAGGTGCGCAAGCTGGCCGAGCGGGTCAACGTGGCGACCCAGGAAATTACCGTGAACATCGGCGGCATGATCGACCTGGTCCGCGAAACCCAGCGGGAGAACGAGGTCATCAACGACGACATCCGGCTGACGCGCGAGGTCGTCGAACGTTCCTCCGGCGAGTTCCAGCAGATGGTCGGCAATTTTGAACGTACCGGCGACCAGTTGAACCAGATTGCCGCAGCCATGGAGCAACTGACGGCGACCAATTCTCAAGTGCATGAGTCGGTGCATCAGGTGCACGACCTGTCGATCGAGGTCGCTGGCAGCATGAAGTCTTCCGAGCAGACAACGCAGGCGCTCAGCCAGGCAACCGAGAGCGTTCAGGAATTGGTCTCGCGTTTCAAGATCGGACGCGGCGCATTCGACTTCAACGTCGACAAGGCCCGTCTGTTCCGCGACAGCATCCAGGACAAACTGGCCGAGCTGGCATCGCGCGGCATCGATATCTGGGATCAGAACTACCGTCCGATGCCCAATACCAATCCGCAGAAGTACGAGGTCAGCTATTGCAGCAGCTTCGAACAGCAGATCCAGCCGTTGTTCGAGCAGGCGTTATCCAGCTTGCGTGGCGGTGTTTACGCGCTGATCATCGATAACAAAGGTTACGGCGCGATCCACAACCAGAAATTCTCCCGGCCCCTGACCGGCAACTACCAGAACGATCTGGTCGGCAACCGTACCCGGCGCATCTGGGATGATGTCACCGGGCAACGCGGGGCGAAAAATACCCAGCCCCTGCTGGTCCAGACCTACGCCCGCGATACCGGGGAAATCCTGTCCGAAATCAACATGCCGATCATGGTCGGTGGCCGTCACTGGGGAACAGTGCGGGTCGGCTGCGAAAGCGCCGTGCTGCTGGAAGGATAAAGGCAGACGAGGGCGCGGTCAGTGCGCCCCCCTTTGGCACTCAGAGCAGCGATTTGCTCGACACGAGCACGCCATCCTCGTCGGCGTAGAGCCATTCGCCAGGATGGAAGGTGACGCCGCCGAAAGTCAGCGGCAGATTGCGGTCGCCGATGCCTTTCTTGACGGTTTTCTGCGGGTGCGTGTTGAGGGCGCGCACGCCGATGTCGATACCGTTGATGTCACCGGAGTCGCGGATGCAGCCATAGACGACCACGCCTTCCCAGCCGTTCTTGTGGGCCAGGATGGCCAACTGGTCGCCGACCAGGGCGCAGCGCAGCGAGCCGCCGCCATCGATGACCAGCACCTTGCCCTGACCGGGCTCATTGAAGATTTCGCGGACCAGGGTGTTGTCCTCGAAAATCTTCAGCGTGACGATCTCGCCGGAAAAAGCCGTGCGGCCGCCGTAGCGCTGGAACATCGGGGCGACAACGCGCACCGTCTTGCCGAGTTCGGTCTCGTACTGGTCGCACAGGTCGGGGGTCTTGAAGCTCATTCGGGTCTCCGGAAATGAAAAAGCCGTGCAATCTTGCACGGCTTTTGGGGGGAAAGGCAATTGTCAGACGGTGGCTTCGAGGTTTTCTTCCTCGAAATCGAGTTTGATCTTGCCGTCCGCGTCGAGGTCGACCGTGACCTTGCCGCCGCTGGCCAGCTTGCCGAACAGCAATTCGTCGGCCAGTGCCGAGCGGATCGTGTCCTGGATCAGACGGGCCATCGGCCGCGCGCCCATGAGCGGGTCGAAGCCCTTTTCGGCGAGCATTTCCTTGACCGCATCGGTGAAGTGGGCCTCGACCTTCTTCTCGTGCAGCTGTTCTTCCAGCTGCATCAGGAACTTGTCGACGACGCGCAGGATGATGTCGTGGTCGAGCGGCCGGAAGGAAATCGTGGCGTCCAGCCGGTTGCGGAACTCGGGCGTGAACAGGCGCTTGATTTCGGCCATTTCGTCGCCGGTTTCCTTGCTCGACGTGAAGCCCATCGACGACTTCTGCAGGTCGGCGGCGCCGGCATTGGTGGTCATGATGATGACCACGTTGCGGAAGTCGGCCTTGCGTCCGTTGTTGTCGGTCAGTGTGCCGTGGTCCATGACCTGGAGCAGGATGTTGAAGATGTCCGGATGCGCTTTCTCGATTTCGTCGAGGAGCAGCACGCAGTAGGGCTTCTTGGTGATCGCTTCGGTCAGCAGGCCACCCTGGTCGAAGCCGACGTAGCCCGGCGGCGCGCCGATCAGGCGGGAGACGGCGTGACGTTCCATGTACTCGGACATGTCGAAACGTTGCAGTTCGATGCCGAGGAAGTAGGCCAGTTGCTTGGCGACTTCGGTCTTGCCGACGCCGGTCGGGCCGGAGAACAGGAAGGAGCCGATCGGCTTGCCCGGGTTGCCGAGGCCGGACCGGGCCATCTTGATCGCCTTGGTCAGCGCATCGATCGACTTGTCCTGCCCGAAGACGGTCGCCTTCAGGTCGCGGTCGAGGTTCTTGAGTACGCTGCGGTCGTCCATCGACACGTGCTGCGACGGAATGCGGGCAATCTTGGCGACGATTTCCTCGATGTCGGTCTTGTTGATCGTCTTCTTCTGCTTGGACTTCGGCAGGATGCGCTGGGCTGCGCCGGCCTCGTCGATGACGTCGATGGCCTTGTCCGGCAGGTGACGGTCGGTGATGTAGCGTGAGGCCAGCTCGACTGCCGACGCGATCGCCGTGGTCGAGTACTTGATCCCGTGGTGCGCCTCGAAGCGTGCCTTCAGGCCCTTGAGGATTTCGATGGTCTCGGCGACCGACGGCTCATTGACGTCGATCTTCTGGAAGCGCCGCGACAGCGCGCTGTCCTTCTCGAAAATGCCACGGAACTCGGTGTAGGTGGTGGCGCCGATGCACTTCAGTTGGCCTGACGACAGCGCCGGCTTGAGCAGGTTGGAGGCATCGAGCGTGCCGCCCGAGGCCGAGCCGGCGCCGATCAGGGTGTGGATCTCGTCGATGAACAGGATCGCGTGCGGGTTGTCCTGCAGCGCTTTCAGGACGCCCTTCAGACGCTGCTCGAAGTCGCCGCGATACTTGGTGCCGGCCAGCAGCGAACCCATGTCCAGCGAATAAACGTTGGCCTTGGCCAGGATTTCCGGCACGTCGCCCTCGACCACCTTGCGCGCCAGGCCTTCGGCGATCGCCGTCTTGCCGACGCCGGCTTCGCCGACCAGCAGCGGATTGTTCTTGCGCCGCCGGCACAGCGTCTGGATGACGCGTTCGAGTTCCTTGTCGCGGCCGATCAACGGGTCGATCTTGCCCTGCAGCGCGAGTGCGTTGAGGTTGATCGTGTATTGCTCGAGCGGGCCGGCTTCGGCCTTTTCGCCCTCGGTCTCGACCTCGCCTTCCGGCGTGGCCTTCTGTTGCGGCACCTTGCTGATGCCGTGCGAGATGTAATTGACCACGTCGAGCCGGGTGACGCCCTGCTTCTGCAGGAAATACACGGCGTGCGAATCCTTTTCGCCGTAGATGGCGACCAGCACGTTGGCGCCGTTCACTTCCTTCTTGCCCGAAGATTGGACATGCAGGATGGCGCGCTGGATGACGCGCTGGAAACCCAGGGTCGGCTGGGTATCGATGTCGTCCTCGCCGGAGACGGTCGGCGTGTGCTCGTCGATGAAATTGCTCAGATCCTTGCGCAGCGTGTCGGGTTTCGCACCACAGGCACGCAGGGCGTCGGCGGCCGACGGATTGTCGATCAGGGCTAGCAGGAGGTGCTCGACGGTGATGAATTCGTGGCGCTTCTGGCGCGCCTCGACGAAGGCCATGTGCAGGCTGACTTCGAGTTCCTGGGCAATCATCAGTTTTCCTCCATGATGCACGCTAGCGGGTGCTGGTGCTGGCGGGCGTACGCCGTGACTTGTTCGACTTTGGTCGCCGCGATGTCCCGGGGGAAAATCCCGCAGGTACCGCGACCCTCGTTGTGAACTTTGAGCATGATTCGTGTCGCTTGTTCAGTATCCAACGAAAAAAAACGTTGCAAAACGTTGATGACGAAATCCATGGGTGTGAAATCGTCGTTCAGCAACATCACCTTGTACATGCGTGGCGGCCGCAGCTTGCTGCGCAATGCCTCAAGTTGTCCGCCTTCCTGAATCTTGGTAGCCATGCGTTCGATTCTATACAGTCCGTCCCAATCTGCAACACTAACGAACAAGCAATTCCCTTGCCTGAAACCATGCTGCGCTGCGGCATTGAAAATTGTTGACGGAAAAATTCAACTGGCGTAAAAAATGGCTGTGTTTGGATTCAGGCTGTATCGCGGGTACTACGTGTTCCGGGTCGTTGAGCTCAAACAGGGAGTCGGGGAGACCCGGAAATTCGTACGCTTTTTTGTAGGAAAGTAGCAGATATGGCAATCGGTACTGTCAAGTGGTTCAATGATTCCAAGGGCTTCGGTTTCATTACGCCCGACGATGGCAGCGAAGACCTCTTCGCACATTTCTCCGCCATCAACATGAATGGCTTCAAGACCCTGAAGGAAGGCGAGAAGGTCTCCTTCGAAGTGGTTCAGGGGCCGAAAGGCAAGCAAGCATCCAATATCCAGCGTGCCTGATACTCGCGGATAAACGGAAAGCAAAAAGCCCGTCGATTCGACGGGCTTTTTTTCGTCTGGCAGTCCCTCAACCGACGGTGATTTCGTCCTGGCGTTGGGCGCCGGTATTGTCGGTCCATTGGACCGACAATTTGTCGCCGGCCTTGATGCCGCCGGCCTTGAAGGCGAACAGCGGGTTGCGCGAAATCGAGGTGTTCAGTTGCCCGTCGATCAGTGCCTGACCGTTCAGTTTCACGGAAAAGGTCTGGATGAAATGCACGGGCACCGGTTTGCCGGATTCGTCGCGGCGCTGGCCGGTTTCCATCGGATGGTGCATGAGCACGCGAATGTCGGCAATTTCGCCCTGAAGTTGTGCGCGGATACGGATCGGTTCGCTCATTTCAGCCTCCACAGCCGCCAAGGGTGACCTTGATTTCGCGGAAGGCCACATGATTGCGACCGTCCGCCGTGCGGGCAACGGCCCGGATGCGCATGGTCTCGGCGAGTTTCAATTGCACCCTGGCGTAGGGCAGGGCTTTGCCGTTGAAGTTGAGTTCGGCGCACAGGGGCATCGGATTCTTCTCGGCGATGATCAGCAGGCTGCGCGTGTTGGGCAGCTTGCACAGGATTTCGATCTCGACCTTGCCGCCGTTTTCGGCGATTTCCGGTGCCTTGAATTCGATTTCCCGCGATTCGGCCGAGGCAGCGACGCCCAGCCTGGTCAGCGCGTCGGCGGCGTTCTGTGCGGTGAAGGCACTGCGTTTCCATTCGCTGGCCAGGACGCGTCCCGGCGTCAGCAGGCCAGCGCCCAGCAAGGGGGCGAGCAGCGTCGCCGAGACGCCGCCCTTGAGTAGTTTTCTGCGTAGTTCCATGAGTCGTTTTTCAGTCAGCTTGCCAATGTCCGGATTTGCCGCCCTTTTTCTCGAGCAGGCGGATGTTGTCGATGCGCATGCCGCGATCGACGGCTTTGCACATGTCGTAGATAGTCAGCAACCCGACCGACGCCGCGGTCAGGGCTTCCATTTCGACACCGGTGCGGCCGAAACATTCCGCCGTGACTTCGCAATGCACGGCGTGCTGCGTTTCGTCGATGACAAAGTCGGCGGCAACGCGGGTCAGGGCGATCGGGTGGCACAGCGGGATCAGGTCGCCGGTACGCTTGCTCGCCTGAATGGCGGCAAGGCGGGCGATGCCGAGGACGTCGCCTTTCTTGGCGGTGCCTTCACGGATCAGTGCCAGGGTTGCCGGCTGCATGGTGATGGTGCCGGCGGCACGGGCGACGCGCGCAGTTTCCTGCTTGGCGCCGACATCGACCATGTGCGCCTGGCCGGCGCTGTCGAAATGCGTCAGGGGGGAGTCGGTCACGGTAGCTTACTTTTGGTTACGAAGTGCCCGGCGGAGGCCGGAATGACTGCGCTATCATAGCACCATGCCTCGAATCAGACGCCTCATTGCGCTTGTCCTGGCCGCCGTCATGGCGGTTTCGCCCGTTGCCGCGCAGAATCTGCCCGAACTCGGCGAAGTGTCGAGCGAGGCGCTGTCGATTGCTACCGAGAAGCGTATCGGGCAGCAGATCATGCAACAGATCCGGCAGCGTGAGGCTGCCTATCTTGAGGACCACGACGTCGAGGCCTACCTGAATCATCTGGGCGGACGACTGGCCGGTTTCAGCCACGATCCGGGCTTCGGTTTCGAGTTCTTCGCCATCAACGATCCGAGCATCAACGCCTTCGCCATGCCCGGCGGCTACATCGGTGTGCATACCGGGCTCATCCTGTCGGCGCAGAGCGAGTCCGAACTGGCCGGCGTGCTGGCGCACGAGGTTTCGCACGTCACCCAGCGCCATATTGCCCGCCAGTTGTTCCAGTCCAAGCGCATCAGCATCGCGTCGATGGTGGCGATGGGCCTGGGCCTGCTCGCTGCCAGTTCCAATCCGCAGGCGGCCAGCGCCGCCATTGCGGCTTCGCAGGCCGGTGCGATCTCGGCGCAATTGGCGTATTCGCGCGATTTCGAGCGCGAGTCGGACCGCCTCGGTTTCGAGATGCTCGGCAAGGCCGGCTTCGACGAGCGGGGCATGGCGGCATTCTTCGAGCGCCTGCAGCAATCGGTTCGGCTGTACGAAAACAACGCCATCGCTTACCTGCGTACCCACCCGCTGACCGGCGAGCGTCTGGCCGACATGCAGAATCGCGAGCAGGGTCTGGCCTACCGCCAGGTGCCGGACAGCCTGGAATTCCATCTGGTGCGGGCCCGCTTGCGGGCCATGCAGGGACGCCCGGCTGACGTGATCCGGGATTTGTCGGCGCAACTGGCCGAACGCAAGTTCACTTCCGAGGTGGCTACTCGCTACGGTCTGGCGACTGCCCATTTCCGGGCCCGCGACTGGCCGGCGGCGCAGCGCGAGATCGATGCGGCGCGGGCACTCAAGCAGTCGTCGGCGATGCTCGAGCGGCTGGCGGCCGATGTCCGGGTTGCCCAGGGCAGGACGGACGAGGGTTTGCGCATCTACCGCGATGCGATGGCGCGTTATCCGCTGAACCGGGCGCTGCTCTACGGCTATGGCGCCGCCTTGCTCGAGGCGCGGCGTTTCAACGACGCCCTGCGTTTTGCCGAAGGGCAGTTGCGGGTGGCAGCCGACGACATCCGGCTGCATCGCCTGCGCGCCGCCTCCCATGCCGGTCTCGGCCAGAACGCCATGCAGCATCGGGCGCTGGCCGAAGTTTTTGCCTTGCAGGGGCAGACGGCCGGGGCCATTGAGCAGCTGGAATTGGCCGCCAAGGCCGGCGACGGTAATTTCTACGAAATGTCGGCCATCGATGCGCGTTTGCGGGAACTCAAGCTGCGACGTCTTGAAGAACTCAAGGAAAGCCGCAATTAAGGGTAAAATCCCTACATTGTTCCCAGATAAAACGACCATGGAATTTGATCGCGACCTCGACGTAAAGGGCCTGAATTGCCCGCTGCCCATCCTGCGCACCAAGAAGACCCTGGCCGAAATGGATTCCGGTCAGGTGCTGCGCGTGCAGGCGACCGATCCCGGTTCCTTGAAGGACTTCCCTGCATTTGCCAAGCAGACCGGCAACGAGCTGGTCGCTCAGCGGGAAGAGGATCGGGTTTTCGAGTACTACCTGAAGCGCAAATAAGCTCCGGATTCACCGCGTTTTTCGAAGACAGGCGGGCGCCGGCGGGCGAACCCGCCGCTTTTCGTTTCGCTGGTTTCATCGCGCTGATCGAGGCTGTCGACCGGCAGACGCTGGCCGATGCATTGCGGCAGATCGACGAAACACCGGCGTGGACGGTCGTCGCGCTCGACTACGAACTGGGTTACCTGCTCGAGCCGCGCTCGGCGCCGCCGGGCTGGCAACCGGAGGGTCGACCCTTGGCGCGCTTTTGGCGCTTCCGTGAGCGCATCGCAATGGACGCAGCGCAGGCCGCTGGCTGGCTGGCCGATCACGCGCCGGGCCGGCCGGCCGGCATTGGCGGCTGGCATGAAACGCTCGATGAGCCTGTCTACATCGACGCCATCGACCGCATCAAGGCGTGGATTGCCGCCGGCGATTGCTATCAGGTCAATTTCACCTTTCCGCTCGAATTCGACTGGTTTGGCTCGCCGCTCGATCTCTACGCCCGGCTGCGTCCGCGCCAGCCGGTCCGCTACGGCGGTTTCGTTGGCGATGATCGGCAGGGGATCGTCTCGCTGTCGCCGGAACTGTTCGTCGAACGGCGTGGTGAGCGCTTGCTGACCCGGCCGATGAAGGGAACGGCGCCGCTGGATGTGCCGCCGGAAGCGCTGCGCGATTCGCTCAAGGATCGCGCCGAAAACCTGATGATCGTCGATCTGCTGCGCAATGATCTCGGCCGTATCGCCGACAACGGCAGCGTGCGTGTTGACCGCCTGTTCGAGATCGAGGATTACCCGACGGTGCGCCAGATGGTTTCGGAAATTTCCGCGTCGGTCGGTGGTCGGCGCTTTGCCGAAATCCTGCCGGCACTGTTTCCCTGCGGTTCGATCACCGGCGCGCCCAAGATCCGCGCCATGCAGATCATCGGCGAACTGGAGGCAGCACCGCGCGGCATCTACACCGGCGCTTTCGGCTGGCTGGCGCCGGATGGCGACTTCCGGCTCAACGTCGCCATCCGCACGCTGGAACTGGCCGCCGATGGACGCGGGCGGATGGGTGTTGGCAGCGGCATCGTTGCCGATTCCGAGGGGGCGGCCGAATGGGCCGAGTGCCGGCTGAAGGCCGCTTTCCTGCGCGATTGCGATCCCGGCTTGCAATTGATCGAAACCCTGCGCCGCGATGGTGGCGTCTATCCGATGTGGGCCGGGCATCTGGCGCGCCTGAAACGTTCTGCCGCCTGGCTGGGGTTTCCGCTCGACGAGCAGTTGCTGTGCCGGGAACTCGCCGCGCAGCCGACCGCCGGGACCTGGCGGGTGCGGCTGACGCTCGACAAGGCGGGTACGATCACCGTGCACTCCTTTCCATTGGCGACGACGCCGTCTGAGGTTCAGGAGGCGCTCCTGGCGGCGACGCCGATCGATGCCGACGATCCGCTGCGCCGCCACAAGACGACGGCGCGGGCGGTTTACGACCGGGCGCTCGAGGATTTGCCGGCCGGCTGTTTCGACGCGATTTTCCTCAATCAACGGGGCGAAGTGGCCGAAGGCGCACGTTGCAACGTCTTTGTCGAACGCGACGGTGTGCTGTTGACGCCGCCCTTGAGCAGCGGCGCCTTGCCCGGCGTGTTGCGGGCCAGCTTGCTGGCCAGCGGGCGCGCCCGCGAGGCGGTGTTGTACCCGGACGATCTGGCCGCAGGTTTCTGGCTGGGCAATGCCCTGCGCGGCCTGATGCCGGCGCGCTGGCGTCAGGCCGGCTGAAAACGCGTTTCAGCCGGCCCGGTTCTCAGCCGAGCTTGGCCAGTTGCGGCTTGAGTTTTTCCAGCGTGGCGCTGAAATCGGCGACCCGCTGTTTTTCCTGCTCGATCACGGCAGCCGGCGCGCGGGCGACGAAGCCCTCGTTGGCGAGCTTGCCCTGGGCAATCGCGATCTGCTTTTCCAGCTTCTCGATTTCTTTACCCAGACGGATCTTCTCGGCGGCAACGTCGATTTCGACCTTGAGCATCAGCCGGGTTTCGCCGACGACGGCGACTGGCGCCATGGCGTCCTGCGGGATGTCGGCGACGATCTGGACCTCGGAGAGCTTGGCCAGCGATTGCAGGATGGGCGCGAATTCGCCGATCTCGTCACCGCCACCAGCGACCAGCAGGGGCATGCGCTGCGCCGGCGAGAGGTTCATTTCGCCACGCAGGTTGCGGCAGGCGTGGGTCAGCGCCTTCAGTCGTTCGACCTTGGCTTCGCTGGCTTCGTCGAGGCGCGACAGGTCGGCACGCGGATAAGCGGCGAGCATCACGGAATCGTGCGTCTTGCGCCCGGCGATCGGGGCGACGGTCTGCCACAGTTCCTCAGTGACGAAGGGAATCAGCGGGTGGGCCAGGCGCAGGATGGCTTCCAGCGTGCGGATCAGCGTCCGGCGGGCGCCGCGCTGCTGGGCTTCGTCGCCGGTCTGGATCTCGACCTTGGCGATTTCCAGGTACCAGTCGCAGAACTCGTCCCAGACGAACTTGTAGATGGCCTGGGCGAGCAGGTCGAAGCGGTAGTCGACGAAGTGCTGCTCGACCTCGGCTTCAACCCGCTGTAGTTGGCTGACGATCCAGCGGTCGGCGAAGCTGAATTTCAGGCGCGATTCACCTTCCGGCACGGCACAGGCGCCGCCCTGCAACTGCTGGTGGTCGAGCGCCAGGTCGTGGCCTTCGACGTTCATCAGCACGAAGCGCGTGGCGTTCCACAGCTTGTTGCAGAAATTGCGGTAGCCGTCGCAGCGATTCAGGTCGAACTTGATGTCGCGGCCGGGCGAGGCGAGCGAGGCGAAGGTGAAACGCAGCGCATCGGTACCGAAGGCCGGGATGCCTTCCGGAAATTCCTTGCGCGTCTTCTTGGCGATGCTCTCGGCCTGCTTGGGGTTCATCAGGCCGAAGGTGCGTTTCTCGACCAGCGCGTCGATGCCGATGCCGTCGATCAGGTCGATCGGGTCGAGCACGTTGCCCTTGGATTTCGACATCTTCTGACCTTCGCCGTCGCGGATCAGGCCGTGCACGTAGACGTGCTTGAACGGGATCTGGCCGGTGATCTGCTTGGTCATCATGACCATGCGCGCGACCCAGAAGAAGATGATGTCGAAGCCGGTGACCAGCACCGACGACGGCAGGTATTGCTTGAGCAGCGGGTTGGCCGCGTCGACGGCTTCATCGCCGGTCCAGTCCAGCGTCGAGAACGGCCACAGGGCGGACGAGAACCAGGTGTCGAGGACGTCCTCGTCGCGGCTCAACTGGCCGGCGTAACCGGCCTTGTCGGCCTGGGCGCGGGCTTCCTCCTCGCTGTGGGCGACGAAGACCTCGCCATTGACGCCGTACCACGCCGGAATCTGGTGGCCCCACCACAGCTGGCGGGAGATGCACCAGTCCTGGATGTTGTTCAGCCACTGGTTGTAGGTGTTGACCCAGTTTTCCGGGTAGAACTTGATCTCGCCGGAATGGACGACTTCCAGCGCCTTTTCCGTGATCGACTTGCCGTCCTCGCCAGGCTTGCTCATGGCGACGAACCACTGGTCGGTCAGCATCGGCTCGATCACGACATTGGTCCGGTCGCCGCGCGGCACCTTCAGCTTGTGCTTGTCGATCTTGACCAGGATGCCTTGTTCTTCGAGGTCGGCGACGACGGCCTTGCGGGCGTCGAAGCGGTCCAGGCCGCGATACTTCTCCGGCGCGTGATCGTTGATCTTCGCGTCCAGCGTCAGGATCGAGATCATCGGCAGGTTGTGGCGCTGGCCGACGGCGTAGTCGTTGAAGTCGTGGGCCGGCGTGACCTTGACGCAGCCGGTACCGAATTCGAGATCGACGTAGCTGTCAGCGATCACAGGGATTTCGCGGCCGGTCAGCGGCAGTTTCACCATCTTGCCGATCATGTGCTTGTAGCGCTCGTCTTCCGGATGGACCATCACGGCGGTGTCGCCGAGCATGGTTTCCGGACGCGTCGTGGCGACCACCAGGCTGTCCGAGCCGTCAGCCAGCGGGTAGCGGATGTGCCACATGAAGCCGTCTTCCTCTTCCTGCACGACTTCGAGGTCGGAAACGGCGGTGTGCAGCTTCGGGTCCCAGTTGACCAGGCGTTTGCCGCGGTAGATCAGGCCTTCGTTGAACAGGCGGACGAAGGTTTCGGTGACGACCTGATTCAGGCCGGCATCCATCGTGAAGCGCTCGCGCGTCCAGTCCGGGCTGGTGCCCATGCGGCGCATCTGGCGGGTGATCGTGCCGCCCGAGTATTCCTTCCATTCCCAGACCTTTTCCAGGAACTTCTCGCGGCCGAGGTCGTGGCGGCTGATGCCCTGCGCATCGAGCTGGCGCTCGACGACAATCTGGGTGGCGATGCCGGCGTGGTCGGTGCCCGGTTGCCACAGCGTGTTGTGGCCGCGCATCCGGTAGTAGCGGGTCAGCGCGTCCATGATCGTCTGGTTGAAGCCGTGACCCATGTGCAGCGTGCCGGTCACATTGGGCGGCGGCAGTAGGATGCAGAAATTGTCCTGCTGCTTGCTGTCTACGCCGGCCGCGAAGTAATTCTTGGCCTCCCACTCGGGATACCAGTGGCGTTCGATGTCGGCGGGTTCAAAGGCTTTGGCGAGTTCCATGGGCTTGGCGACGAGTGGGGAAAACCGACGATTATACCCAGCCGGGGAATCAGTGAGTATCGAATTCCGCAGCTGCGGGAGGGGCTAGCACGATGCCCCAGGCCGCGTCCCGGTATCCCGGTTCCCGCCAGCGATGCTGCCATGGAAAGTGTTTGATGTCGGGCTGCGTCGTGATCCGGTATTCGGTCAGTAGCTGCTGCAGTTCCTTTTCGCCATCCAGTTTGCCATTGTTCGTTGTCCAGACGATGGCGAGGCTTTGCCCGGTCGGGATACTGCCAGTCGACTGGCCGGCGATTTCAATGCGTGCTTGTGGGAAATAAGGCCGAAGATTGCCGCCAGTCTGGACGCTGTTGGTGATCAGAAGGCCGTCGCTGAATCCCCGGGCGCGGATGTCGTTCGCCAGTTCGGCGTAGGGAATTCCCCAGCGGCAACGAGAACAGAAGGGTTCCTGGACGAACAGGTTGCCGGCCCGCATGCCGTAGGCGGTGGCAGTGAAGGCCAGCAGAATGATCATGAACGCCTTGATGCGCCTGGGGGACGGTTGTGATTCGCTGATCTTTGCGGTCAGCCAGATGACGGTCGGCAGGAACATGGGCAGCAAGCCATGCACGGCGTAATTCGAATGGGCGAACAGTAGTCCCTTGATCAAGACGAGGCCAAACAGCTGGAGCACCAACATGTCGCGCAGCCAGCGCAACAGGTTTGCACCGCCGTCGGCAGGCGAGGGTGCCTGCCACAGGCCGCGCCAGACGCCAGGAAAGGTTGCCGGGACGATGAATATCCATGGTGCGAGAACAAGAATCGGGAGAAGCAGCGCATCGCGTGCCCCGGCGAGCATGCCGGCAGGTGAGTGAGATGCAAGATCAGGGCGGTAGGCGGTGACCAGTTCGTTCAGACGCTGTGGCTCGCCACTCAGCCAAAGCAGGTAGGGGGCGGCGATCAGCAAGGTCAGCGGCAGGCAGGCAAGGAGTCGCGCCGAGAACAGGCGCTCCCTGATCCGCGGCTGCAAGCTGCCGGCCAGTAATAGCGCGATGAAGAAAGCAATGAACCAATGTTCGCTGAGCAGGCCGAGGCCGATGAGCAAGGAAAACAGTATCGTGTCGCGCCAGCGTCCGTGTTCGGCAAGCTGGATGGCTGCCCACAGGGTGGCCATGATCAGGAACATGGTCCCGACCCGATGGGTGAAGCCTTCGTGCAGTCGCCAGAAGGTCTGGTAAACCGCGGCCAGTGATTCGACCGCAATGAATGCCCACCAGGGGCTGCCGGTAAGGCGCCGGGTAATCAGGAAGATGAAAGCAGCAACGCCGGTCAGCAGCGAATATTTGAGGACGAGAAAACTGGCCGGACCGGGACCCATGACTTGCTGCAACAACCACAGCAGCCAGTTGTAGAGCGGGCCATGCTCAGTGGTGTAGCCATTGGCCAGGGTCTGCACAAGCAGATTGTCGAGCGGGTCGTCTTCGCCAAGGTTTGTCGAGGCAATGAGGCGGGTCGTACCATGCACGAATGTATAGATCGCAACTGCGATCATCACGCCAGGTAGCGACAGGAAGAATTCCTTCCGCGCCGGAAAACGTCTGGAGGGGCTGCCAGGGATCATGGTGCTGGTTTGCGATGACCCGCACGCGGGTCATCGCATCTCTTGTTCGGCCAGATAATCGCGAATGCTCGCTTCAATGATGGTGGGGAGCGCTTCGTTCAGCCGCTGGATGATCCGCTGATTCAGTTCGCGAATGATGGTTTCCTGTGTTTCTGCTGCGCTGATGTCTGCCGGCTCGGTCCGGGTCTCCGCTTGAATTGCTGGCGAACACGGCGTGGTCTTCGCGGGCGGCGGATTTTCGACATCGAAGAGTGTCGGGATATCGTCGGCGGGCAATGCATCCGTGAGCACCGGGACATCCTCGCTGTCGGTGGTGTTCAGGTGACGGCGTTGCATCAGGGCGTCGGCGCGGGCAAGGATGGGGCTGGGCATGCGTCCTCCTAGCGGTCGTTCAGGTCAAAGTAACGGACTTCACAGCCCTGTTCCTTGTAGAAACGGACCCGTTCCCGGGCAGCCTGTCGTTCATCCTCGTCCTGGCCGACGACTTCGATCAGGCTCTGGAAGCGCTCGTAGGCGGCCGGGATGTTGCGCGACAGATTCATCAGCCTTTCAGTCTGCGCGACCTTGTCCAGCTTGTCGGCAATCAGGATAGTCGTTTCGTCGGCATGCGGCGCGTCGGCCCGGCAGTGCGGGACGAAACTCAACTGGTCGCGCGTCCACAGCAGGCGGTCGACGCTGTCGGCCACCGGTTTGTCCGGCGCATAGACCAGCATCGGCTTGCGTTTGGCCCAGGCGCCGCCGATCAGTGCACAGGCGGCGGCGATCTTGTCCGATGCCCCGTGGTAGAAGAAGACCTGGGTCAATCGACTTGTCCGGCGCGTTGCATCAGGTACTGGGTCAGCAGCGGGACCGGGCGGCCGGTCGCGCCTTTGTCCTTGCCGGAGTTCCAGGCCGTGCCGGCGATGTCGAGGTGCGCCCAGTCGTATTTCTTGGTAAACCGCGACAGGAAGCAGGCGGCGCTGATTGCACCGCCCCAGCGGCCACCGATGTTGGCCATGTCGGCAAACGGGCTTTTCAGCAGGTCCTGGTATTCGTCCCACAGCGGCAGGTGCCAGGCGCGGTCGCCGGTTTCCTCGCCGGCTTCGAGCAGATCGCGGGCCAGGCTGTCCTTGTTGGCGAACAGGCCGGTGGCAACGTTGCCGAGGGCGACGACGCAGGCGCCGGTGAGGGTGGCGACGTCGATGACGATCTCGGGGTTGAAGCGTTCGGCGTAGGTCAGCGCGTCGCAGAGGATCAGGCGGCCTTCGGCGTCGGTGTTGAGGATTTCGATGGTCTGGCCGGACATCGAGGTGACGATGTCGCCCGGGCGGGTGGCCTTGCCGTCGGGCATGTTCTCGGTCGCCGGCACGATTACCGTCAGGTTGATCGGCAGGGCCATCTTCGCCACCGCCTTGATCGCGCCGAGCACGCTGGCGGCGCCGCACATGTCGTACTTCATCTCGTCCATGTCGGCACCGGGCTTCAGCGAAATGCCGCCGGTGTCAAAAGTGACGCCCTTGCCGACCAGGATCACGGGTTTTTCGGACTTGGCTGCGCCCTTGTAATGCAGGACGATCAGTTTGGGTGGCTGTTCGGCGCCATGGGCAACCGCCAGCAGCGAATGCATGCCGAGGGCTTCCATGTCGCTGCGTTCGAGGACCTCGCAGTCCAGTCCGAATTCTGCGGCCAGCGCCCGGGCTTGTTCGGCGAGATAGGTCGGGTGGCAGACATTCGGCGGCAGGTTGCCGAGATCGCGCGTCAGGGCGCAGGCTTCGCCGATGGCCAGGCCTTGCTGCAGGGCGTTTTCAGCCAGGCCGAGTTCGTTGCGCCGCTCGACGATCAGGGTCAGCTTGCGCAGCGGTCGACGCGGCTCGTCGGCCTTGCTCTTGAATTGCTCGAAGCGGTAAGTGGCGGTCAGCGCGCTGACCACTGCCTGGCGGATGCGCCAGGCAATGCCGCGTTTGCGGACGGCGACTTCGCTGAGGAACACGCTGGCATCCTGGGCGCCGGTTCCGTCGAGGGCCTTGACCGCGGTACGGATGGCGGAACAGTAGTCCTTTTCCCGGAAGTCCTTTTCCTTGCCCAGGCCGACCAGCAGGATGCGGTCGCTGAGCGTGCCGGGAACGTTGTGCAGCAGCAGGGTGGAGCCAGACTTGCCGTTCATGTCACCGCGCCGGACGACTTCACCGATGAAACCGCCGGATGCGTTGTCGAGCAGTTCGGCGGAAAGCGTCAGGCGCCGGTTCTCGAACACGCCGACGACGACGCAAGCGCTGCGCTGTTTCTCCGGGCTACCACTTTTTATGCTAAATTCCACGCGCTGCTCCTAGTACCAAGGAAATATCGGCATCCCGTGGATTATCCACGTATTTTTTCGGTTTCGTCAAAGCATGATATTCGAGCGCACCGCAAGGCGTGAATTCGCTCAGGCAGCAGCTGGCATCAGCATTGTCCTGCTGGCCATTGTCACCTCCATCCAGTTGATCCGGCTCCTCAAGGATGCCGCCGGCGGTCATGTCGCACCCGAAGGGGTGGTGGCATTGCTGGGTTTTGCGCTGGTCAAGTTTTTGCCGATGCTGCTGACCCTGACGCTTTTCGTTTCAGTCCTGCTGCCTTTGACCAGAATGTACCGGGATTCGGAAATGGTTGTCTGGTTTGCCAGCGGCATGCCCTTGACCGACTGGCTCCGTCCGGTCTTGCGTTTTGCCTTGCCGCTGGTGGTGGTGATTGCAGTGCTTTCGCTTTCTTTGTCGCCATGGGCAAACCGAGTTCAGGGGGATTATCTTGCAGAGTTGTCAGCGCGCTCCGAGCTGACGACGATATCGCCAGGAGCCTTTACCGAGGTGCGCAATGGACGGCTGGTCTATTTTGTCGAGCGGCTTGATGGCGAGGTCGACAAGATCGGCAATGTTTTCATGGCCTCCATTCAGGAGGGGAAACTCGGCGTCGTGATGTCGGTGGGGGGGCGGCAGGAAACCCGTGAAAACGGTGATCGCTTTCTGGTTCTGGAAAATGGCCGGCGCTATGAAGTGGAGCCGGGTAGCGCGGCCTTCAAGATCATGGATTTTGAGCGTTATGCGGTGCGCAACTCGGGAGGTGAGGTGCGCAAGACGAGCATGTCGCCAAGCAGGATGTCTCTTGCAGAATTGCTTGAGCAGCCATCCGCCGAGAATCTGGGGGAGTTGATCTGGCGCCTGGCTATGCCGGTGTCGGCCTTGCTGCTGGCTGTAATGGCGCTGCCTCTGGCTTACGTCAATCCTCGCTCGGGGCGTTCCGCCAATCTGTTGATCGCGATTCTGGTTTATGCGATCTACAGTAACCTGATCCTGACCTGTCAGGCTTGGTTCATTGGCGGAAAGCTGCCGTTTCTGGTTGCCGTATTGTTGCCGCATGTCCTGATGTTGTTGCCGATGGTGGCTTTGTATTACGGACGGATGTCAGGTTTCAGGCTCAAGCGGGTGAATGCTGCTGGGGTAATGCGATGATCCATCGTCGTTATTTGATGCGCGAGGCGCTGAAGGCCGTTTTCCTGGTGTTGCTGGCCTTCGTCGTTCTGTTTGCCTTTTTCGATTTCATCGAAGAAGCCCGCAGCGTCGGCCAGGGGCGTTATGGCATCGGGGTTGCGTTGGGGTATGTGTTTTTCTCCATCCCCGGCCTGGCTTATGAGTTCATTCCGGTTGCCTGTCTGATCGGGACTTTGTATGCCCTGGCAACATTTGCCAGGCATTCCGAAATTGTCGTGCTGCGCGCTTCGGGCATGTCGATGGCGGAGTTGCTAGGGGTGTTCTACCGCGTTGCCGCGATCCTGGCTATCCTGACCTTCGTTCTGGGGGAACTGGTGGTTCCGTTCAGCGGACGGATGGGGCAGGAATTGAAGTCACAGGCGATGAACAAGCCATTTGCCCAGCAAGGATTCCTGAGTGGGGTCTGGATCAAGGACGGGATGGAATTCATCAATTTCCGGCAGGCTGCCAGTGACAGTTTCCTTGAGCGGGTACGTATCTACCGGTTCGATAGCAGCGGAGCCTTGCAGTCGGTTCTCGATGCCCGTACGGCGACATTCGCCGATGACGGAAAGTGGGTGCTGGATGGTCTGGTCAAGACGACGATCAATGATGACGTCGCCCGGGTCGAGCACCAGGAGACAGATGTCTGGCAGTCGTCGATCACACCGCGCTTGTTGTCGTCGCTGATGGTGCTCCCGGAGCGAATGTCCCTGTACGACCTGTTTCGCTATACGCGACATCTGTCGGCAAACCGCCAGAACACCGAACGCTACGAAATCGCCATCTGGAAGAAGCTGTTCTACCCCTTGGCCTCGCTGGTCATGGTGACCCTGGCGCTGCCTTTCGGTTACGTACACGACCGGGTTGGTGGTGTCAGCCTGAAGATCTTCGCGGGGGTGATGCTGGGGATTGCCTTTTACGCCCTCAATGGCCTGTTCTCGAATCTCGGCGTGATCAACGCCTGGCCGCCGATGGCCAGTGCGGCAGCGCCGGCGGCGCTATTTTTCCTGGCGGCGGTTTCGCTGATCTGGTGGGTCGAGCGGCGCTGAGGTCGCTTCCCGGTCGATGCGCGTGCCGGCGATCCGGTCATGCAGGAACAGTCCCTCGCGGTCGAACAAAGCCCAGAAAATGCCGATGCCGAACAGCACAATGCTGGGCCAGGCGGCCATGTAGCGAAGGATGGCCTGCAGGGGGCGGAGCGGCATGCCGCTCTGGTCGACCACGCGCAGTTTCCAGGTTTTCATGGGCAGCGTCTGGCCGCCATGCAGCCAGCACCAAATGAAATAGGCGCCAAGCACCAGGAAGACATGCAGCCAGAGCAGTTTTCCGCCCGGGTTGAAGCCGAAGCCGGACAGGATGACCTGCGGGAACAGGAAGGTGGCGAGCAGGATGGCGAAGACGACGAGGCCTTCGTAGAGCATGGCGCCGAGGCGGCGGCCCAGACTGGATGGATCGTGGATCATGCGGTACAGCCGGCTTACTCGACGGAGGCGGCTGTCGCTTCCTCCGTTCCGGTTTCCGGTTCAGGTGGCGGGGCAAGAAGGATAGCCGATTTGTGGTTCTCGCGGACTCCTTGTCGTTTTTCCTCGGGCAGTTGCTTGTAGGCCGACCACTTTTTCTTGATCACTTCCTTCTCGTCCGTGGGCAGTCGATTGATCTCCAGGTAGTTCTCGCGCACCTTGGCTCGCTGCTCGGGCGTCATTTTTGCCCAGTCGTTCATCCGGGCCTGGAAACGCTGTTTTTCGGTTTCCGACATTGATGGATAGCGGGCGGCCGACGCCAGCCACTGCTTGCGCCTGACGTGTTCCATCGCACTCCATTCATCAGCCAGCGGCGCCAGTATCTTGCGCTGACTGGCCGGCAGTGCCTGCCATTCCGGTTGCGGCGCGGTGCCGATGATTGCTGTCGTCGGCGGTGCAGCATGGGCTGGAAACTGGCAGGCCAGCGCCAGGATCAGTCCTCGGATGAGTTGTCTTTGAGCCATTCAAGGAAATCCCTGTCGAGCAATACGTCCGGAGGCAGGTCGTCGGTCAGCAGTGCGCTGTCGATGGCCTCGATCTCGGCGACGTAGCGTTCGCTGTGCCAATGGAAAGCCAGCCACATGCCGAACAGTAGTGCGAGGATTGCCAGCAGCGAACGTCCGATGGCGGAAACTTCCTGTTTCCCCCCGATGGTCGGGCTGCCGGCCGGATAGCCGGCCAGCTCCGCCACCATCTGGTGTTCGGGCTGTTTTTGCCGGTTCAGTGCCATGTGGCGAGCGGCTTCCAGGCGACGGGAAGCCGCCGGGGAGACGTCCCGCAAGCCATGATTCAGCACCTGCCTGATGCGATATGCCTGTCTTTCTTCATTCATAAACTGATCCCCATTGCCGCCAGCGCTGCCGCCAGCGTGTGCGTTGCACGCGAGCAATGGGTCTTGACGCTTCCTTCGGAACATCCCATTGCATTTGCCGTCTCGGCGACATCCATTTCCTCCCAGTAACGCATGACAAAGGCTTCGCGTTGACGTGGCGGAAGTTTTTTTATTTCGTTTTCGATCACCGCCAGTGTCCTGCTTTGCAGCAGCTCGCTTTCCGGCGTTTTGGCGTTGCCCTGATCCTGGCCGGATTGCAGTGTGTCGAGCGGATCCTGTTCGTCGTCGTCCTGGCTGAAAACCGACAGCGCGGTGGTCCACAGGTTACGCACCTTGCTGCGCCGGAAATGGTCGCGGATGGTGTTCTGCAGGATGCGCTGGAACAGCATCGGAAATTCCTCGGCCGGCCGGTCGCCGTATTTCTCGGCGAGCTTCATCATCGCATCCTGGACGATGTCGAGGGCGGCTTCTTCTTCGCGTACCGCATAGAGCGCCTGCTTGAAGGCGCGGCGTTCCGAGGATTCGAGGAAGGTGGCGAGCTGGTGCGGCGAGGCCAGGATTGTTCTTTCGGCAAAAAGGCACGGATGCTGTTGTTTTTCAGGGGGTACCTTGACCACCGGGGGGCGTGTCGATTAAGGTTACGCCCTTTTCAGTCAACAGCTTTTTGGGCTTGCATATGATGATCAGCGGTGCGGAAATTGTAATCAGGTGCCTGCAGGAAGAAAAGGTCGATTGCGTGTTCGGATACCCTGGCGGTTCCGTGCTGCACATCTACGATGCCTTGTTCAAGCAGGACGACGTCAAGCATGTTCTGGTTCGCCATGAGCAAGCTGCCGTACACGCTGCCGACGCCTATTCCCGTTCTTCGCAACGCGTCGGCGTCGCGCTGGTGACTTCCGGTCCTGGCGTGACCAATACCGTGACCGGCATTGCCACCGCCTACATGGATTCGATTCCGATGGTCGTGCTGTGCGGCCAGGTGCCGACCCAGTACATCGGCCAGGATGCCTTCCAGGAGTGCGACACGGTCGGCATCACCCGCCCCTGCGTCAAGCACAACTTCCTGGTCAAGGACGTCAAGGATCTGGCGATCACCATCAAGAAGGCCTTCCACATTGCTGCGACCGGTCGTCCCGGCCCGGTGGTCGTTGACATCCCCAAGGACGTCACCGCGCAGATGTGCGAGTTCGACTACCCGAAGACGATCCAGATGCGTTCGTACAATCCGGTGGTCAAGGGGCACCTCGGCCAGATCAAGAAGGCCGTGCAGATGCTGCAGGAAGCCAAGCGGCCGATCATCTACACCGGCGGCGGCGTGATCCTGTCCGATGCTGCCGACAAGCTGACGCAGCTGGCGAAGAAACTCGATTTCCCGGTCACCAACACGCTGATGGGCCTGGGCGGCTACCCCGCCACCGACCGTCAGTTCGTCGGCATGCTCGGCATGCACGGCACCTTCGAAGCCAACAACGCGATGCACTACGCCGACGTGATCCTGGCCGTCGGTGCCCGTTTCGACGACCGCGTGATCGGTAACCCGGAACACTTCAGCAGCGAGAAGCGCCGCGTCATCCACATCGACATCGACCCGTCGTCGATCTCCAAGCGCGTCAAGGTCGATGTGCCCATCGTCGGCAATGTCGCCGACGTGCTCGACGAAATGCTCAAGCTGCTCGACGGCGGCTGCAAGACCGATCCGGAAGTCGCCGACTGGTGGAAGCAGATCGACGAATGGCGCGGCCGCAAGTCGCTGGCCTATCGTCAGTCGAATCACATCATGCCGCAGTACGTGGTCGAGAAGCTCTACGAAGTGACCGGCGGCGATGCCTTCATCACGTCCGACGTCGGCCAGCACCAGATGTTCGCCGCGCAGTACTACAAGTTCGACAAGCCGCGTCGCTGGATCAATTCCGGCGGTCTGGGCACCATGGGCGTCGGCCTGCCGTACGGCATGGGCGTGCTGATGGCCAATCCGGATGCGCAGGTTGCCTGCGTCACCGGCGAGGGCTCGATCCAGATGTGTATCCAGGAAATGTCGACCTGCAAGCAGTACGGTCTGCCGGTCAAGATCATCAACCTGAACAACGGCATGCTCGGCATGGTCCGCCAGTGGCAGGAGATGTTCTACTCCAAGCGTTACTCGCAGTCCTACGTCACCTCGCTGCCCGACTTCGTCAAGCTGGCCGAGGCCTACGGCCACGTCGGTATGCGCATCGAGAAGCCGGAAGACGTCGAGCCGGCACTGCGCAAGGCCTTCACCGAGCACAAGGATGACCTGGTCTTCATGGACTTCATCATCGATCCGGGTGCCAACGTCTTCCCGATGGTCGCCGCCGGCAAGGGCCTGACCGAAATGATCCTGGCCGAAGAACTGTAAGCGGGTAAGGAAAACAACATGCGACACATCATTTCCATCCTGATCGAAAACGAAGCGGGCGCCCTGTCCCGCGTCGCCGGCCTGTTCTCGGCCCGCGGCTACAATATCGAATCGCTGACCGTGGCACCGACGGAAGATCCCTCGTTGTCGCGGATGACCATCCTGACCTCGGGCTCGGACGACGTGCTCGAACAGATCACCAAACAGCTCAACAAGCTGGTTGACGTGGTCAAGGTGGTCGACCTCTCCGAAGCTGCCCATGTCGAGCGCGAACTGATGCTGATCAAGGTTCGCGCCACCGGCAAGGATCGCGAGGAGATGAAGCGCATGGCCGATATCTTCCGCGGCCGCATCATCGATGTCACGGAATCGACCTATGTCATCGAACTCACCGGAGCCAGCACCAAGCTTGACTCCTTCATCGCCGGGCTCGATGCCGGCCTGATTCTCGAAACCGTCCGTACCGGTGTCTGTGGCATCGGTCGTGGCGATCGTATTCTCAAAGTCTGATTACTGCTTTTCTCAAGAGGGATTCATGAAAGTTTATTACGACAAGGACGCCGACCTCTCCCTGATCAAGGGCAAGAACGTCACCATCGTTGGCTACGGCTCGCAAGGCCATGCCCACGCCCAGAACCTGCGCGACTCCGGCGTCAACGTCACGGTCGGCCTGCGCAAGAGCGGTGCTTCCTGGGCCAAGGCCGAAGGCGCCGGTCTGAAGGTAGCCGAAGTCAAGGATGCTGTCGCCGCCGCCGATCTGGTCATGATCCTGCTGCCGGACGAGAACATTCCGGAAGTCTACAAGAACGACGTCGAGCCGAACATCAAGCAGGGCGCCACCCTGGCTTTCGCCCACGGCTTCAACGTGCATTACAACCAGGTCGTGCCGCGCGCCGACCTCGACGTGATCATGGTCGCCCCGAAGGGCCCGGGCCACACCGTCCGTTCCGAATACCTCAAGGGCGGCGGCGTGCCGTCGCTGATCGCCATCTACCAGGACAAGTCCGGCAAGGCCAAGGACATCGCCCTGTCCTACGCAGCTGCCAACGGCGGCACCAAGGGTGGCGTCATTGAGACCAACTTCCGTGAAGAAACCGAAACCGACCTGTTCGGTGAGCAGGCCGTGCTGTGCGGCGGCGCCGTCGAGCTGGTCAAGATGGGCTTCGAAACCCTGGTCGAAGCCGGCTACGCGCCGGAAATGGCCTACTTCGAGTGCCTGCACGAGCTGAAGCTGATCGTCGACCTGATGTACGAAGGCGGCATCGCCAACATGAACTACTCGATCTCGAACAACGCCGAGTACGGCGAGTACGTGACCGGTCCGGAAGTCATCAACGAGCAGTCGCGCGCCGCCATGCGCAACGCCCTGAAGCGCATCCAGACCGGCGAGTACGCCAAGATGTTCATCCTCGAAGGTCGTACCAACTATCCTTCGATGACGGCCCGCCGTCGCCTGAACGCCGTGCATCCGATCGAGACGGTTGGCGGTCAGCTGCGCGACATGATGCCGTGGATCAAGAAGAACAAGCTGGTCGATCAGTCCAAGAACTAATTGGATAGTCGCCGGCTCCACGGAGCGTCGTTGCTTGGGCTTGCCGTACTAACGTACTGTCATCGCCCGCGCGCCTAGCTCCGTGTTCGCTTTGGCGCTTTGGGCGGTGTGGGAGACTGTACCGCCCAAGTTGTTTCTGGGCTGACACCTTCCGGGTGTATCCTTCAGCCGTTCCAGCTTTCCCTTGCTGCCCATGACCGAACTCAAACCCCGCAAAGCCCTGTTCAATCCGGAAGTCAAACGTCGCGGCATCTACTTGTTGCCGAACATGTTCACGACGGCGGCGTTGTTTGCCGGCTTCTTTGCCATCGTCCAGGCCATGCAGGGCGATTTCGAGAAGGCAGCGATGGCGATCTTCATCGCCATGGTCCTCGACGGCCTCGACGGCCGTGTGGCGCGACTGACCAATACGCAGTCGGCTTTTGGTGCGGAATACGATTCGCTGTCCGACATGGTCAGCTTCGGCGCGGCGCCGGCGCTGGTCATCTACATGTGGGCGCTGAACGATCTGGGCCGCATCGGCTGGATCGCCGCCTTCATCTATTGCGCCGGTGCGGCCTTGCGGCTGGCGCGCTTCAATACCACGCTGGAAGTCATGGACAAGCGTTTCTTCCAGGGGCTGCCGTCGCCGGCAGCGGCGGCGCTGGTTGCCGGGCTGGTTTGGGTCAGCATCGTCGCCGAGGTTTCGGGCCACGACATCCGCTGGCTGGCCTGCGGCGTCACAGTGCTTGCCGGCGTGACCATGGTGTCCAACATCCGCTATTACAGCTTCAAGGACATCAACCTGAAGAAGAGCGTGCCTTTCTTTGCCATTGCCGCGATCGCGCTGGTCTTCGCGCTGATCGCCTATAGCCCGGAAATCGCACTGTTCGGCTTCTTCGTGGTCTACTGCCTGTCCGGTTATGTCCTGGCCCTGATCGGCCTGTTCAAGCGCAAGCCGGTCTGAGTTTGACGGAGTCATCATGAAACAACACTTGGTTATTTTCGATACCACGCTGCGCGACGGTGAGCAGAGCCCCGGCGCGTCGATGACGCGCGAGGAGAAGATCCGCGTCGCCCGCCAACTGGAAAAGATGCGCGTCGATGTCATCGAGGCTGGCTTCGCCGCGGCTTCGCCCGGCGATTTCGAATCGATCCAGGCGATCGCCCAGGCGATCAAGGATTCGACGGTCTGCTCACTGGCGCGCGCCAGCGAGAACGACATCGCCCGCTCTGGCGAGGCGATCCGTCCGGCCAAGTCGGGCCGCATCCATACCTTCATCGCGACCAGCCCGATCCACATGGAGAAGAAGCTGCGCATGAGCCCCGACCAGGTGGTGGAGCAGGCGGTCAAGGCGATTGGCTGGGCGCGGCAATATACCGATGACGTCGAGTTCTCGGCGGAGGACGCCGGGCGTTCGGAAATCGACTTCCTGTGCCGCATTTTCGAAGCGGTGATCAAGGCCGGGGCGAAGACGATCAACGTACCCGACACGGTCGGCTACAACATTCCCTCGCAGTATGCCGAGACCATGCGCCAGTTGATCGAGCGCGTGCCGAATTCGGACAAGGTGATCTGGTCGGTGCATTGTCACAACGACCTCGGCCTGGCCGTCTCCAACTCGCTGGCCGCCGTGCTGGCCGGCGCCCGTCAGGTCGAATGCACGATCAACGGCCTCGGCGAACGCGCCGGCAACGCCGCGCTGGAAGAAATCGTCATGGCCGTGCGCACGCGCGCCGATGTCTTCCCGGTCGAGACGCGCATCGACACGACGCAGATCGTCGCCGCTTCCAAGCTCGTCTCGCAGATCACCGGCTACCCGGTACAGCCGAACAAGGCCGTGGTCGGTGCCAACGCCTTTGCGCACGAATCCGGCATCCACCAGGACGGCGTGCTCAAGCACCGCGAGACCTACGAGATCATGCGTGCCCAGGATGTCGGCTGGACGCAGAACAAGCTGGTGCTCGGCAAGCACTCCGGGCGCAATGCCTTCAAGTCGCGCCTGCAGGAACTCGGCATCGAGCTCGACAGCGACGAGACCCTGAACGCCGCTTTCGCCCGCTTCAAGGAACTGGCCGACAAGAAGCACGAGATCTTCGACGAGGACCTGCACGCGCTGGTTTCCGACGAGGTGGTAACGCCGGAGCAGGAGCACTACAAGCTGGTCTATTCGCGGGTCACCTCGGAAACCGGCGAGATGCCGCAGGCGACCGTCATCCTCAATGTCGGCGGCGTCGAGCACAAGGCCGAAGCCGGTGGTGGCGGCCCGGTCGATGCCACGTTCAAGGCCATCGAAAGCATCGCTGGTAGCGGTGCCGAGTTGCTGCTTTACTCGGTCAATGCGATCACCACCGGTACCGACGCCCAGGGCGAAGTGACCACGCGCCTCGCCAAGGGCGGTCGCATCGTCAACGGCAACGGCGCCGATACCGACATCGTCATCGCGTCGGCGCGCTCCTACCTGAATGCGCTGAACAAGCTCGAATCGACGCTCGACAAGGTGCGCGCCCAGGGCGACGACATCTGAGTCAGCGCGCCCTGGCAAAAAACCGCGTCACGACGACGCGGTTTTTTTTATCTCGGTATTTCGTGTCGCCCGGATGAACATCACCGCTGAGTAGAAGATGAGCACGGCGAGCACGGTTTCGCCGACAGCCAGCCATTGTGACAGGCCGTGCTCGCTGGTCGCCCGGGTCAGGCCTTCGAGCAGGTAGAGTTGGATCAGCAGCGACAGCCACTTGTAGGTGTAGCGCTTGCCGCGCAGGATGCCGAACAGCGGCGCCAGCAGGACGATGGCCTTGAGCGTCAGCCACGAACCGCCTGGGCGCAAGGGCGCCAGCCAGCCTTCCCAGGCCAGGCAGAGGAAGATCAGGGCGATCAGCGCGGCGCTGGTCAGGTTCTGGTAAAGGCGGGCGTTCATGATTTCTCCAGTTGGACGACCAGTCGGGCCAGGCGTTGCCCTTGGGCGAAAGCCAGCTGGCTTTCCGCTTCGGTCAGTGTCGGATCACCGTTGCCACCGGCGACATGGCTGGCCCCGTAGGGCGTGCCGCCGCTGCGCGTGGTCGATAATTCGGCTTCGGTATAGGGTAGCCCCATCAGCAGCATGCCGTGGTGCAGCAGCGGCAGCATCATGCTCAGCAGCGTGGCTTCGTTGCCGCCGTGCTGGCTGGCGCTGGAGGTGAACACGCAGGCCGGTTTGCCGGCCAGGCTGCCGTTCTGCCAGGTGGCGATGGTGCCGTCCCAGAAATACTTCATCGGCGCTGCCATGTTGCCGAAACGGACCGGGCTGCCCAGGGCCAGGCCGGCGCATTCCTCAAGGTCGCTGATTTCGACGTAAGGCGCGCCTGCGTCGGGAATGCCCGGGGCGCTGGCTTCGCAGACGGTGGAAACTCGGGGAACGGTACGCAGGCGAGCCTGGGCGCCGGGAACGGAATCGATGCCGCGGGCCAGCCGTTCGGCCAGGGCGCGGACCGAGCCGCGATGGCTGTAGTAAAGGACGAGTATGTCTTGCATGGGCCCGGATTATACGTCCAGGCGGCCAGCGGCCATCACTCCATGTCTTCGGGGCTGATCGGGAAAATTTCGACCGAACTGGTCTGCTCGTCGATGCCTGTGGTACGAACTTCGCGGACCGCGAAATTATCCTGTTCGATCAGCAACACAATCTGGCGGCTGTCCTCGTTGAGCAGCCCGGGGCTGACAACCAGCGACTGATTCTTGCGCAGCGGTGGTGTCTCGGGAAGGATCAGCGCGTTGACCTGGGGGGCTTCGAGGTTCCACGGTTGGGCAATGCGCGCGGCGATGGCTCTGGGGGCCAGCAATTGCAGGCCGACCTCGACGTGTTCCGGATTTTCCGAGATGGCCCAGCGAATGATGCAGACGTGCCAGGCGTCGCCGTTGCCGGCTTCCTTCTGGGTCTGGATGGCAACGATGTCACCGACCCGCAACTGGGTGGTACTGCCCATCATGTGCATCAGGGCAAAGCCATCGGGGCTTTCGTTGGTCACCATCCATTCGCTGAGTTCCACGTCCTGGTCCGGATTTTCCAGTAGCTGGTGAAGACTTTCCAGGCCGGCGCAGAGTCGGGCGCGGTAGGACTGCCGACGGCGCGGGAACTTCCGTTTGGCGGGCAGTCCCCATAGCTTTTCCAGGCGCCGGAGAACACCCTGGCCGCTGTGGGTGCCGGCGAAGTCGGGGAGTTCGATTTGCCGGGGCGGGGTGCCGGTGTTCAGTCGTTGGCGGATGTCGCCAATTTCCCGGGCGAGTTCGGCGCAGGAGAAATACAGGGGCTGGATGTCGCTGCCCGGTGTGCGCCGGCTCAAGGCGTGGGCCGGGAAGTCTCGGTCGAGATCGATCCAGAAGCAGCTGTCGAGTGGTCCGCTGATATTTTCGCTGAGTACCGGTGCTTGCCCGCTTTGTTCGACGAGCGCGTTGATGAACTCGAGTTCGTCCGAAGAAAACGAAGCCGGCTGGGCAATCGCGGTCAGCAGGATGTTGGTGTACAGACGTTGGATGCTGGCCGATTCGCGTGGGCCGGGGTGGTGTTCGACGCCAAGGCGGCGGGCGGTGCGGAAGGCAGCATGCAGTTGCTGCCAGAGCCCGGGGCGGGGTGGGGCAGCAACCAGGTGGTGGATGCGGATTTGCCAGGCAATCGACAGCATGGCGCGGCGCAGTGAGGTCTGGGCAGCATTGCCCAGGGTGTTGCCCTGCGGGTCGAACAGGGCGGCCAGGGTGTTGAAATAATCCTGGGTCAGCGTTTCCAGCAGTTCAAGGATCAGGCGGACGCGCTGGCGGATCTTGCGCGAGATCGGTAGCGACAACTCGTTCAGGCGTGGTAGTTCGCTGCGTACGACTTCCTCGGTGTGGGCGTAGAGGAGATCAAGCAATTTGATGCGTTGTGGTGTGGCAATCGGTGCTTCGCGGAGATAGAGCACCTGGCGCAGCAGTTCCTCGGTATCTTCCGCATTCGAACGGCCGTGAGCCAACGCCAGCCATTCAAGGATGCCCTTGATGCCGCCTTCGCCGGCCACCGGTGTGTCGTTTTGTGGTGTTTTTGCCATGATTTCTGCAAGGATAGCAAAAAAGGGCATTTCTCCCTATCTTGCTTCTGGTGGTCCAAGCTAGGGGGCTCGGTAATTGAGTGGGTCTTAAGTGGCTTGTTTTTTATCGATTTGCGGATATAATCTTGCGTCTTTTTCCCAGCTAACGAAAGTATTCCAATGGTTGTTATCCGTCTTGCCCGTGGCGGCGCCAAGAAGCGCCCGTTCTACAACATGGTTGTTACCGATTCCCGTAACCGTCGTGACGGCCGTTTCGTTGAGCGCATCGGCTTCTACAACCCGGTTGCCTCCGGCAATGCCGAAGCCCTGCGTATTTCCGCCGATCGTCTGGCCTACTGGCAGAACAACGGCGCCCAGCTGTCGCCGACGGTTGCCCGTCTGGTCAAGCAGCACGCTGCCCAGCAGGCTGCCTAAGCGGCCTTGCCCTTGTCCGGCAGCGAAATTGTCGTCCTGGGTCGGCTGGCCGATCCTTACGGGATTCGCGGCTGGCTGAGACTGCATCCTTTCGGGGATGATCCGCTGGCTTGGGCAGAGATGCCGGTCTGGTGGATCGGTCGCGAAGGCGGACCGTGGCGTGAAGTCGGGCTCAAGGGTCTGAAAGCGCATGGTGACGGGATTGTCGTCCTGCTTGACGAAGTCCCCGACCGGACGGCCGCCGAGGCGCTGAAGGGAACACTGGTGGGCGCGCCGCGCGACATGTTGCCGCCGCCTGCCGATGACGAGTTCTACTGGGGCGACCTGGTCGGTCTGGTGGTCGTCAATGAAGCAGACGAAACGCTCGGCACGGTTGCCGGGCTGATCGAAACTGGCGCCAACGATGTGTTGCGCGTGGTCGCAGAGGATGGCACCGAACGGCTGCTGCCTTTTGTCGAGGCGGTGGTGCTGACGGTGGAGAAGGAAGCAGGGCGCATTCGCGTTGCGTGGGGCAGCGACTGGTGATCCGGTTCGACTGCGTGACCATCTTTCCGGAGATGTTCGCCGCCGTGACGCAAAGCGGTATTACCCGACGGGCGCTGGAAGAAGGGCGCTGGGCCTGGCAAGGCTGGAATCCCAGGGATTTCGCCGAAAACGCCTGGCGTCGCGTCGATGATCGTCCCTTCGGCGGCGGACCGGGCATGCTGATGCAGCCGGGGCCGCTGGAGAAGGCGATTGCTGCAGCAAAGGCGCAGCAGCAGGCAGCGGGCCTGGCGAGCAGCCGGGTCATCTACCTGTCGCCGCAGGGCGCGCCGCTGACCCACGAACGGGTCATGCAGCTGGCGAGCGGCGAAGCGGGGCTGATCCTGCTGTGCGGCCGCTATGAAGGAATCGACGAGCGTCTGATCGAGCGCTGTGTCGATGAGGAAATTTCGATCGGGGATTTCGTGCTCTCCGGGGGCGAACTGCCGGCGATGGTGCTGATTGATGCCATTGTCCGCCAGTTGCCCGGGGTGCTCGGCGATGCCGCTTCGGCGGTGGAAGATTCGTTTGTCGGTGGTCTGCTGGATTGTCCGCACTACACTCGTCCCGAGGTTTACGAGGGAATGGCGGTGCCAGAAGTTCTGATCTCCGGCGATCACAAGAAAATTCGTCGCTGGCGGCTCAAGCAGTCGCTGGCGCGGACCCGGAAGCGTCGCCCGGATTTGCTGGCGCACCGCAGTCTGACTGCGGAGGAAACGCAACTCCTCACGGAAATATCCGGAGAGGAGCAATGCGGTGAGTAATGTTTTATAAAAAGGATCTCACATGAACCTGATTCAACAGCTGGAACAAGAAGAAATCGCCCGCCTGGGCAAGACCATTCCTGATTTCGCACCGGGCGACACCGTTGTCGTTCAAGTGAAGGTCAAGGAAGGCAACCGCGAGCGTCTGCAGGCTTACGAAGGCGTCGTCATCGCCAAGCGTAACCGTGGCCTGAACTCGAACTTCATCGTCCGCAAGATTTCTTCGGGCGAAGGCGTCGAGCGTACCTTCCAGACCTATTCGCCGCTGGTCGCGTCGATCGAACTCAAGCGCCGCGGTGACGTCCGTCGCGCCAAGCTGTACTACCTCCGCGAGCGTTCGGGCAAGTCCGCACGCATCAAGGAAAAGCTGCCGGCGAAGAAGGCTTCTGCCTGATCGACGGTTTGCTGCAGGACACGAAAAGGGGCTTCGGCCCCTTTTTTTCGTCTACGGAAAATGCCGGGCAACAAAAAAGAGGCCGTAGCCTCTTTGGGGGAATCCGGGGCTGATCGGGGCAATCAGCCGTTTTTCTTGTCCCGCTCGATCAACGCATACGCCGAGTGGTTGTGGATCGATTCGAAATTCTCCGATTCGACGACGTAGGCGTCGATGCGCGGCTCGGCGTTGAGGCGGGCGGCGACGTCGCGGACCATGTCTTCGACGAACTTGGGGTTGTCGTAGGCGCGTTCGGTGACGTACTTCTCATCCGGGCGCTTGAGCAGGCCGAACAGCTCGCACGAGGCTTCGGCCTCGACCAGTTGCACCAGCTCCTCGATCCAGACGAAATCGTTGGTGCGGGCGGTGACGGTGACGTGCGAGCGCTGGTTGTGGGCGCCGCGTTCGGAAATCTTCTTCGAGCACGGGCACAGGCTGGTGACCGGGACGACGACCTTGGTCGAGGTGACGATTTCACCGTTCCTGATGTCGCCGATGAAGGTGACGTCATAGTCCATCAGGCTCTGCACGCCGGAGATCGGCGCCGTCTTGTTGATGAAGTAGGGGAAATTCATCTCGATGTGGCCGGTTTCGGCCTCGAGCTTGACGATCATGTCCTGGAGCATGGCCGGGAAGTTCTCGACCGAGATCTCGCGTTCGTGGCTGTTGAGGATTTCCACGAAGCGCGACATGTGCGTGCCCTTGAAGTTGTGCGGCAGGCCGACGTACATGTTGAAAACGGCGATGGTGTGCTGGACGCCGGCGGCTTTGTCGCCGACCTTGACCGGATGGCGGATCGACTTGATGCCGACCTTGTTGATGGCGATCTGGCGGGTGTCGGCGGAGTTCTGGACGTCAGGGATGCTGGTAGTGGTCATTGTGCTGTTCTGTCGGGTGATTGATTGGCCAGGCGTTCGCGCACGCTGCGCACGATGCCGTCCTTGTCGAGGCCGAGCTCGGCGAGGAGCTGACCCTGTTCGCCATGATCGATGAAACGATCCGGCAGGCCGAGACGCAGCACGGCCACGTTCAACCCGCGTTCGGCCAGCACCCGCTCGATTTCCGAGCCGGCACCGCCAATCACGGCATTCTCTTCGATGCTGACGAGCAGCGAATGGTTCCCCGCCAGCTCGACAATCAGTTCGATGTCGAGCGGCTTGACGAAGCGCATGTTGGCGACCGTCGCGTCGAGCACCTGGCCGGCGGCTTCGGCGGCGGCGACCAGGCTGCCGAAGGCGAGCAGGGCGACGCCCTGGCCACGACGGCGGATTTCGCCCTTGCCCAGCGGCAGTGTGTCGAGCTCGCTCGACGGCAGCGTGCCGGTACCGCTGCCGCGTGGGTAACGGACCAGGCTGGGGCCGTCATGGGCGAAGGCAGTGGATAGCAGGCGCCGGCATTCGGCCTCGTCGGCCGGGGTCATCACTACCAGGTTCGGGATGCAGGCGGCGAACGACAGGTCGAAGGTGCCGTGGTGGGTCGGACCATCGGCGCCAACCAGGCCGCCACGGTCGACGGCGAAGACGACCGGCAGGTTCTGCAGGGCGACGTCGTGGATCAACTGGTCGTAGGCGCGCTGCAGGAAGGTCGAGTAGATGGCGACGACCGGCTTCAGTCCTTCGCAGGCCAGCCCGGCGGCGAAAGTCACGGCGTGCTGCTCGGCGATGCCGACATCGTGGTAGCGGTCGGCGAATTCGCTGGCGAAGCGGACCATGCCGGAGCCTTCGCGCATCGCCGGGGTGATCGCCACCAGGCGCGAATCGGCGCGCGCCATGTCGCACAGCCAGTCACCGAAAACCTGAGTGTAGGTCAGCTTGCCGCCGCCCTTGCCGCTGGCGATGCCCTGGTCGGCGGAGAACTTGCCGACGCCGTGGTAGAGGATGGGGTCGCTTTCGGCCAGCTTGTAACCCTGGCCCTTCTTGGTGATCACGTGCAGGAACTTCGGGCCCTTGAGCTGCTTGAGATTTTCCAGCGTCGGGATCAGCGCGTCGAGGTCGTGACCGTCGATCGGGCCGTAGTAATGAAAGCCGAATTCCTCGAACAGCGTGCCCGGGGCGATCATGCCCTTGACGTGTTCTTCGGCGCGGCGCGCCAGTTCGAGCAGCGGTGGGGCGAAGCCGAGCATGTGCCGGCCGGCCTCGCGGGCGGCGTTGTAGGTCTTGCTCGAGGTCAGCCGGGTCAGGATGTTGTTCAGCGCGCCGACCGGCGGCGAGATCGACATTTCATTGTCGTTGAGGATGACCAGCATGTCGGTCTCGCCGACGCCGGCATTGTTCATGGCCTCGAAGGCCATGCCGGCCGACATCGCGCCGTCGCCGATGATGGCCACGACCTTGCGCGCCTCACCCTTGAGGCGGGCGGCGTGGGCCATGCCCAGGGCGGCCGAGATCGAGGTTGACGAGTGGCCGACGCCGAAGGTGTCGTATTCGCTCTCGCAGCGCTTGGGGAAACCGGCGATGCCGTGGCGCATGCGCAGCTTGTCCATGCCCTGGCGGCGACCGGTCAGGATCTTGTGCGGGTAGCACTGGTGGCCGACGTCCCAGACCAGGCGGTCGGCCGGCGTATCGAAGACGGCGTGCAGCGCGATGGTCAGTTCGACGGTGCCAAGGTTGGACGACAGGTGGCCGCCGGTCTGCGACACCGATTCGATCAGGAATTCGCGCAGTTCGCCTGCAAGCTGGGGCAGTTGCTTGCGCTCCAGCCGACGCAGGTCGGCCGGGCTGTCGATGGTTTCCAGCAGCGGATGGCTCATGATCAGAATTGGCGGTGGCAGATGAAATCGGCCAGTTGGGTCAGGCGGCTGGCACGCTCGCCGAAGATGGACAGCGCCGACAGGGCTTCGGTTCGCAATTCCCCGGCGTAAGCGCGGGCGCGTTCGAGGCCGAGCAGGGCGACGTAGGTTGGCTTGTCGGCGGCTTCGTCCTTGCCGGCAGTCTTGCCGAGGGTGGCGGTGCTGGCGGTGCAGTCGAGGATGTCGTCGACGACCTGGAAAAGCAGGCCGGCGCGCTTGGCGAATCGGTCGAGGCCGGCGCGTTCGTCGGCCGACAGCGGCTGGCCGGTCAGGGCGCCAAGCAGTACGGCGGCACGGATCAGGGCGCCGGTCTTGAGCGCGTGCATCAGTTCGAGTTCGGCCTGTTCGAGCGGTTTGCCGACCGAGGCCAGGTCGATGGCCTGACCGCCGGCCATGCCGCGCGAGCCGCTGGCGTGGGCGAGCAGGGCGATCATTTCGAGCTGGCGCTCGCCGAGCGGCTGGCTGGCCAGCAGTTCGAAGGCCAGCGTCTGCAGGCTGTCGCCAACCAGCAGGGCGGTCGGTTCGTCGTATTCGACGTGGCAGGTCGGCCGGCCACGGCGCAGCACATCGTCGTCCATGCACGGCAGATCGTCGTGCACCAGCGAATAGGCGTGGATCAATTCGACCGCGCAGGCGACGACATCGAGTTTGTCCGCGCTGGCGCCGGTCAGCTCGCCGGCGGCGAAGGCGAGCAGTGGACGCACGCGCTTGCCGCCGCCAAGGGTGGCGTAGCGCATCGCCTCATGCAGGCGTTGCGGGATCATCTCGCCGGCCGGCAGGAAGCGGCTCAGGGCAGATTCGGTGCGCGCCTGGGTGGCGGCCATCCAGTCAGCAAAGGGAACGCTCACTGCGCCTCCAGGGTTTTGCGGTCGATTTCCCGCGCTTCACCGTTCTCGATGATGCGGATCTGTTCTTCGGCGCGTTCGAGTTGCGCCTGGCAGTGACGGATCAGCGCCATGCCGCGCTGGTGGGCGGCGATCGAGGCTTCGAGTTCGAGTTGGCCGCCTTCCATGCCGGAGACGATGGCCTCAAGTTCAGCCAGTGCGGTCTCGAATTTCAGGTCGGCGATCGACGTCGGATCCATGTCACACAGTCTTGGGGAAACGCGTGAAAATACTCCATCCGGGGTATTTCGGTCAAATTTCAGGATAAAATCAATATCCTTTTTAACCCGCTGGAGGCTTGGAATGTCCGACATGGCGACTTCGTCCCGGTTGGCCCCCGCAGTTTCCCAACTGCCGGTGGACTGGTACTTCGATGAACGGATTCACGCGCTGGAGAAGAAGCTCATCTTCGATGCCGGTCCGGGCTATGTCGGTCACCAGCTGATGGTGCCGGAAGCGGGCGATTACCGGACGCAGGAATGGAAAGACCACGGCCAGATGCTGCTCAACGGCGGCGCGGTCGGGCCGAATGCCGGCATCTGGCAGATGTCCAACGTCTGCCGCCATCGCCAGGCGATCATGCTGCAAGGCTCGGGCAAGCTCGAAGGGCCGGTGGTCTGTCCGATCCACCGGTGGACCTACGAGCAATCCGGCGAATTGATCGGGGCGCCGCACTTCCCGCAGAACCCCTGCCTGAACCTCGACAAGGTCAAGCTGGAAAACTGGAACGGCCTGCTGTTCAAGGGCCCGCGTTCGGCCAACGTCGATCTGGCCGGCATGACCACCGCGCGCGACCTCGACTTCTCCGGTTACAAGCTCGACCACGTCGAGATGCACGAGTGCAATTACAACTGGAAGACCTTCATCGAGGTCTATCTGGAGGACTACCACGTCGTGCCCTACCATCCGGGCCTGGGCAATTTCGTCACCTGCGACGATCTGAGCTGGCAGTTCGGCGACTGGTATTCGGTGCAGAAGGTCGGCATCACCTCGCTGCTCAAGGAATCCACGTCGGCTGTGTACAACCGCTGGCAGAAGGTCGTCCGCGAGTACTACGGCGATCGCGGGCAGACGCCGCCGCAAGGCGCAATCTGGCTGACCTATTACCCGAACATCATGGTCGAGTGGTATCCGCACGTGCTGGTCGTTTCGACGCTGATCCCGATGGGCGTGGACAAGACGATGAACGTCGTCGAGTTCTACTACCCCGAGGAAATCGTCGATTTCGAACGCGAGTTCATCGAGGCCGAACGCGCTGCCTACATGGAGACGGCGATCGAGGACGACGACATCGGCGAGCGCATGGACCGTGGCCGCAAGGCGCTGCTGGCTCAAGGTAAGAACGAGGTCGGCCCGTACCAGAGCCCGATGGAAGACGGCATGCAGCACTTCCACGAGTTCTACCGGCGGATCATGCAGAAGGACATCGAGGCCCGCTGAGTTCCCGTTGAATTCACGCTGCCGATGAGGGCGCCGGGGTAAAATCCGGCGCCCTTCGTATTTTCGAGTTCCCGCATGCAATCCCTGTGGATGATCGCCGCCAGCTTCCTGTTCGCCTGCATGGGCGTCTGCGTCAAGCTCGCCGCCGAAACCCACAACGCGGTGGAAATCACCTTCTGGCGCAGTGCCATCGCCCTGTTGCTGATGTACGGCCTGGTCCGCCTGCGCGGCGTGTCGCTGCGCACGCCGCACTGGCGCTGGCAGATCACCCGCGGGGTGGTCGGCTTCTCGGCGCTGTTTTCGTATTTCTATGCGATCACGCTGCTGCCGCTGGCGACGGCGGTGACCCTCAATTACACCTCGGCCATCTTTCTGGCGCTCTACCTGGTGCTGGCCGGCTGGCGCATGCGTACTGGCATGCTCGGCGCGCTGGCGATCGGCCTGGCCGGGGTCGTCCTGCTGCTCAAGCCGACCTTGCACGAAGATCAACTGGTTGGCGGCTTGATCGGCCTCGGTTCGGGCGTGCTCGCCGGCATGGCCTACTTCAGTGTGCGCGAACTCGGCGCGCGCGGCGAACCGGAAACGCGCACCGTCTTCTACTTCTCGCTGGTGGCCACCGTCTGTTCCGCGGTCTGGCTGGCTTTCGGCGAAATCAACCCGGTCGATGCCGACAGCGGCCTGATCCTGTTCGGCGTCGCCGCTTTCGCCACGCTCGCCCAACTGGCCATGACCCGGGCCTATTCGCGCGGCAAGACGCTGATGTCGGCGGCGCTGGCCTACTCCACGGTGATCTTCTCCAGCCTCGCCGGCATGCTGTTCTGGGGCGAAGTCCTGCCGGCGTCGGCGTGGGCGGCGATCGGCCTGATCATCCTGTCGGGCATTGCGGCGACGCATTTTTCGCGTGCCAGCCCGGTGGAGCAGGATTAAACTGGACCCAGAACAACAAAGGAGCAAGACCATGATCGTCATCGACCATAAAGGCCACCGCGTCAATGTCGCAGTATTCGGCGAGTTTACGCTGGCGGATTACCGGGAGTTCGAGGAAGTCGTCAATTACAAGATCAAGTTCGAGGGGCCGGTCGACCTGTTCTTCGATCTGACCAAGATGGGCACGCTGACGCTTGACGTGGCCTGGGAAGAGGTCAAGTTCTCGCGCGCCCACGCCAACGACTTCAACCGCGTGGCGGTTGTCACCGACAGCGAATGGGTGACCTGGAGCGCCTGGATTTCGCAGACCTTCGTCAATGCCGACGTGCAGGTCTTCGACGATGCGGCAGCCGCCGACGAGTGGCTGGAGAACGAGGCTTGAGTTTCGGCACGCTGGTTTCCGTCGCCCAGTTGCAGGCGCAACTGGGCAATCCCGACTGGTGCGTCGTCGACGTCCGCCATCAACTGGCCGACGTCGCCTATGGCGAACGGGTTTACGCCGAAGCCCACATTCCGGGCGCCCACTTCCTGCATTGCGACCGCGATCTGTCCGGGCCGATGAGCGGCCGCAATGGTCGTCACCCGCTGCCCGATCCGCAGGTGCTGGCCGCCCGTCTGGGCAGCATCGGCATCGGCCGGCAGACCCAGGTGGTGGTGTATGACGACGCCCAGGGCATGATCGCCGGCCGGCTGTGGTGGTTGCTGCGCTGGCTCGGCCACGACGCCGTGGCTGTGCTCGACGGCGGCTGGCAGGACTGGCTGGCGGCCGGCGCGGCAGTCGATGCTCAGCCGCCCGTGGCTAAGCCCCGGGAATTCACCCCGGTGACGCGCAATTTTGCCGTCGACGCGCAGTTCGTCCGCGGCATACTGGATTCGCCGTCGATGCGCTTGGTCGATGGCCGGGCCAATGACCGCTTCCGTGGCGAAAACGAGACCATCGACCCGGTTGGCGGTCATATTCCCGGTGCGGTCAATCGTTTCTTCCGCGACAACCTTGCTGCCGACGGTCACTTCAAGCCGGCCGGCGAACTGGCCGCCGAGTGGCAGTCCCTGCTGGGCGGGCTTGCGCCCGAGCAGATGGTGCACTATTGCGGCTCTGGCGTTTCCGCCTGCCACAACCTGCTGGCCATGGAAATTGCCGGTCTGTCCGGCTCTCGGCTCTATGGCGGTTCGTGGAGCGAATGGTGCGCCGATCCGGAACGACCGGTCGCGCGCTGATCAATTTCCGCTGCTGAGGCGGGCGAGTGCCCAGTCCACGTGCTCGCGCACCAGTGCCGAGGCGTGCGTCGATCTTTCCTGCAGGGCGGCGATTGCCGCCGGGCTGGCCGGGCCGTTGCCCAGCGCCACGGCAATGTTGCGCAGCCAGCGTTCGTGGCCGATGCGGCGGATCGGGTTGCCGGCCAGGCGGTCGTTGAACTGCGTTTCGCTCCAGGCAAACAATTCGATCAGCGTGGCCGAGTCGAGGCCGTGGCGCGGGGAAAATTCCGGGTCGCCGAGCTGGGCGAAGCGGTTCCACGGGCAGCAGGTCTGGCAGTCGTCGCAGCCGTATATCCGGTTGCCGATCAGCGGCCGGAATTCCAGCGGAATGGCGCCGGCCAGTTCGATGGTCAGGTAGGAAATGCAGCGCCGGGCATCGACGACGTAGGGCTGGACGATGGCGCCGGTCGGGCAGGCGTCGAGGCAGGCGCGACAGGTGCCGCAGTGCTCGTCGACCGGCGCATCGGGCGCTAGCGGCAGGTCGCAGTAGATTTCGCCGAGAAAGCGCCACGAGCCCCGTTTCGACAACAGCAGCGTGTGCTTGCCGCGCCAGCCGAGGCCGGCCTGGCTGGCGTATTCGACCTCCATCACCGGCGCCGAGTCGGAGAACACGCGGTAGCCGAAGGGGCCGGCCAGTCCGGCGATGGCGTCGGCCAGTTTCTGCAGCCGGCTGCGCACCACCTTGTGGTAATCGCGGCCTTGGGCGTAGCGGGAAATGGCCGCCTGGCCGGGGGCGTCGGCCGTCCGGTCGTGCGGCAGGTAGTCGATGGCGGCGGAAATCACCGTGATCGTGCCGGCCTGCAGTTGCTGTGGCTGGGCGCGCAGTTCGAGGTGGCGCGCCATATAATCCATCTCCCCGTGCATGCCGGCGGCCAGCCATGCACGCAGCCGGTCGACGGCCGCGCCCGGTTCGGCGCGGGCCACGCCGATGTCGGCAAAACCCAGTTCCCGGCCGAGTTCGCGGATGCGCGCCTTGATGGCCGCGTGGTCCAGTTTGGAGTCCTGATCATGCATGGCACGGATGTTACCGCCCTTTTCGATTTGCCCGACGAAGCGGCGACGCAGGAACTCGGCAAAAATCTTGCGCAGACGCTGCTGCCCGGCCAGGTGATCTTTCTCGAAGGCGACCTCGGCGCCGGCAAAACCACGCTGGCGCGCGCCATGATCCGCGCCCTGGGGCACACCGGCCCGGTGAAGAGTCCGACCTACGCTTTGGTTGAAGTTTACGTAGTTTCGAGTTTATACTTGTATCACTTTGATTTTTATCGCTTCGAGTCACCAGAGGAGTTCCTCGATGCGGGGTTTGGCGAATACTTCAACGAAGCTTCCGTCTGTCTGGTCGAATGGCCTGACAAGGCAGTGGGCTGCGTGCCATCGCCGGACCTGCGCATACACTTGCGGCACGCCGGGTCCGCGCGTGTTGCAGAACTCGCAGCTTCGTCCGAAAGGGGGGCGTCATGCATAAGGACACTCGCCTCGATCCGCGCCGCCGGCAACTCCTGCGCTACGCCGGATCTGCCCTAGTTCTCTCGGTTACGCCGCTGGCGGGGATTGCCGCCAACCGTCCCAGCATCATCGCCGTGCGCATCTGGCCGGCCGAGGATTACACGCGGGTCACGCTGGAACACGACGCGCCGCTCAAGTTCACCCATTTCGCCGTTGAAAATCCGGATCGCCTGGTGGTCGACATCGAAGGTGTGGAATTCAACAGCGTCCTGGAAAGCCTGGCCGGCAAGGTCGCCGAGCACGATCCCTACATCAAGCTGCTGCGTGCAGGGCGCTTCAAGCCCGGCGTCGTCCGTCTGGTCATGGAGTTGAAGACCAAGGTCAAGCCGCAGGTCTTTTCGCTGGCGCCGGTTGCCGAATACGGTCACCGTCTGGTGCTCGATGTCTATCCGGAAAATCCGGCCGATCCCTTGATGGCGCTGTTGCAGGGCCGGCAGGATGCGGTCGAGCCGCTGCGCCTGGACGAAGAGCTGGCCAGTCGCCAGCCGGAACCGGCGAAGCCGCAGTCGGCGGCGCGTTCCGGCAAGCCGGCGGTCAACCGGTTGGTCACCATCATGCTCGATCCCGGTCACGGCGGCGAAGATCCCGGCGCGGTCGGCAAGCGCGGGACCTATGAAAAGAACGTGACGCTGGCGATTGCGCAGCGCCTGAAAAAACGCATCGATGCCGAGCCGAACATGCGCGCGGTGCTGACCCGCGACGGCGATTTCTTCGTCCCGCTGCATGTTCGTGTGCAGAAGGCGCGGCGCATCCAGGCCGACCTCTTCCTGTCGATTCACGCCGATGCCTGGATCAAGCCGGATGCCCGCGGGTCGTCGGTTTATGTGCTGTCCGAGCAGGGGGCAACGAGTACGCAGGCCCGCTTGCTGGCGCAGAAGGAAAACAACGCCGACCTGATCGGCGGGGTCAATCTGGCCAAGACCAAGGATGTTTTCCTGGCCCGCACGCTGCTTGACCTGTCGCAGACGGCAACGATCAACGACAGTCTGAAGCTGGGCAAATACCTGCTCGGCGAACTGGGCTCGATCAATCGCCTGCACAAGGCCAATGTCGAGCAGGCCGGCTTTGCCGTGCTTAAGGCGCCGGATATTCCGTCGGCGCTGATCGAGACGGCGTTCATCTCCAATCCGGAAGAGGAATTGCGGCTCAAGGACGAGGCTTATCAGGAGCAGATGGCCGATGCCCTGATGCGCGGCATCCGTCAGTATTTCATCAAGCATCCGCCGGGACCAAAGGCCGGCAGCGGCCGCGCCAGCTGATCGCCAGCCCGCGTCAGAACAGTTCGACTTCGCCCTTGGCGATTTCGCGGGCGGCTAGCCGGCCGTCGGTAATCAGCTGTTCGTAGCAGGCCACCTGATTGCGACCGTTGCGCTTGGCGTAGTAGAGCGCTTCGTCGGCGCGTTCGATGACGTCGGTCGGCGTGTCGCAACTGAGCAACTGGCTGAAGCCGATGCTGACGGTGACGTGCCCGACCCGGCTGAAAACGGTTTTTTCCACGTCGCTGCGGAAGCGGTCCAGCGTTGCCTGCGCCGAAGCGCGGTCGGTCGGCTGCAGTAGCGCAACGAATTCCTCGCCGCCGAAGCGGAACAGCTGGTCGTCGAAACGGAAGCTCTGGCGCATCACCTGCGACAGCATGATCAGCACTTCATCGCCGATCAGGTGGCCGAAGTTGTCGTTGATGCGCTTGAAATGGTCGATGTCGCAGACGGCCAGCCAGTGGTTGCTGTCCGGCGCCAGCGCGCGACGGGCGAATTGGTGGTCATTGCCGAGCAGTTCGTCGGAAGCCGCCTGGCCGAGCAGTTCGAACAGGTGCTTGTCGAAGGTCTTGCGACTGGCCAGTCCGGTCAGCGTATCGGCCTCGCCGTAATCGAGCAGGGCGATATGGTTGCCGAAGTACTCGATCAGGCCCATCAGCGTGACGCGGCGGTCAGCCGAGAACTCGTCCGAGAGGACCAGATCGATGAAATAGATTGGTTCGTCCAGGCGCAGTACCGGGAAAATGATGCGGTGCGAACCGTCTTCCTGGTAGTCGAGCACGGCCGACAATTCCTTGCGGCATTGGCGGAGCAGCGGATCGCGATCAATCGGCTGGCAGAAATGATGATCGGGCAGGTAGGCGTTGCGCAGGAACTGGCCTTGTGGACCGTAGCCGGCACAGGCGAAGACGATGGTCTTGCGTTTGCCGGTGTAGCAGCGATAGATGGTCAGGCGTTCGGGCGCGAACAGATCCATCAAGGCATCGACCATGGCGGAATTGATTTCGGTGCGGTCGCGCCGCGCAGAAATCCTTACGACATGGTTGATCAATCCCAGCATGTTTAACAACGCGCAAAAATGGTCGCCCGATTATAGCCACTGCCGGCTTGCCAAGGGGCTGTTTTTTCGTGGATTTACCCGGAAAACCGGGCTGGCCCGGTATAATCGCGCTTTTTTGCAGCAGCATCCGATGCGCGTTTTTCGCGGTTATTCCCGTCCTGTTCCGGCTCCCGTTGCACTGGCCATCGGCAATTTCGATGGCGTCCATCTTGGGCACGCCGCGCTGATCGGCCGGCTGGTCGACATCGCCGGCCAGCGCGGGGTGGTGCCGACGGTGCTCAGCTTCGAGCCGCATCCGCGCGAATTCTTCGCGCCCGACTCGGCGCCGGCCCGGCTCAGCACCTTCCGCGAAAAGCTTGAACTACTGGCCGACAGCGGCGTTGCCCAGGCGATGATCTGTCCGTTCAACCGGGCTTTTGCTGCGCTGAGCGCCGAACAGTTCATCGAAGCGGTGCTGGTTCGCGGGCTCCAGGTCAGGCATGTGGTGATCGGTGACGATTTCCGCTTCGGCAAGGGGCGGCTTGGTGATTTTGCCTTGCTGCAGGCGGCTGGTGAACGCCACGGTTTCACCGTCGAGGCGATGGGCAGCGTTGTTGTCGATGGTGAGCGCGTCTCCAGTTCCGGCGTGCGCCGGGCGCTGGCCGATGGTGACATGACGCATGCGGCGAAGCTGCTCGGGCGCCCTTACATGATGGACGGCCAGGTCGTGCACGGCCAGAAGCTCGGCCGCCAGCTCGGTTTTGCCACGGCTAACTTGCGCATCAAGCACAACCCGCTGCCGATGACCGGCGTCTTCGCCGTCGAGGTTGCCGGCCTTGGCGAGCAAGCCTTGCCCGGTGTCGCCAACCTTGGCGTTCGGCCGACCGTCGGCGGTACGCGGCCGCTGCTGGAAGTGCATCTGTTCGATTTCGACCGCGACATCTACGGCGCCCACATTTCGGTGCGTTTCGTGCACAAGCTGCGCGACGAGCAACGTTTTCCCAATTTCGACGCCCTCAAGGCGCAGATCGCGGCTGATGCCGCGGCGGCGCGGGCCTTCTTCAAGCGGTGAGCAAGCAAATGGCTGATTACAAAGATACGCTGAACCTTCCCGACACCCCGTTCCCGATGCGCGGCGACCTGCCCAAGCGTGAGCCGCAATGGGTCGCCCAGTGGCAGGAGAAGCAGCTCTACCGGAAGATCCGCGAAATCTGCGCCGGCCGGCCGAAATTCATCCTGCACGACGGCCCGCCGTACGCCAACGGCGACATCCACATCGGCCACGCGGTCAACAAGGTCTTGAAGGACATCATCGTCCGCTCGAAGACGCTGGCTGGTTTCGATGCGCCCTATGTGCCGGGCTGGGACTGCCACGGCATGCCGATCGAGATCCAGATCGAGAAGACGCACGGCAAGAACATCCCGCGCGAGCAGGTGCAGCAGCTGGCGCGCGCCTACGCCGGCGAGCAGATCGAGCGCCAGAAGAAGGACTTCATCCGCCTCGGCGTGCTCGGCGAATGGGACAACCCGTACAAGACGATGAACTTCAAGACCGAGGCCGACGAGATCCGGGCACTCGCCCAGATGGTCAAGCGCGGCTTCGTTTATCGCGGCCTGAAGCCGGTGAACTGGTGCTTTGACTGCGGTTCGGCGCTGGCCGAAGCGGAAGTCGAATACCAGGACAAGAAGTCGCCGGCGATCGACGTCGCCTTTGCCGCCGCCGAGCGCGACAAGCTGGCCGCTGCCTTCGGCCTGGCGGCTCTGCCGGCCGGTGAAGCCTACGCGGTGATCTGGACGACGACGCCGTGGACCATCCCCGGCAACCAGGCGCTCAACGCCCACCCGGAATTCACCTACCACCTAGTGCAGACCGAAAAGGGCTGCCTGATCCTCGCCGCCGACCTGCAGGAAGCCTGCCTCGCCCGCTACGGTCTGACCGGCACCACCGTTGCCGCCTGTAAAGGCGCGGCGCTGGAGCGCATTGCCTTCCGCCATCCGTTCTACGATCGTCTGTCGCCGGTCTTCCTTGGCGATTACGTGACGCTCGATGCCGGTACCGGCATCGTCCATTCGGCACCGGCCTATGGTCTGGAAGACTTCCAGTCGTGCAAGAACTACGGCATGCACAACGAGCAGATCCTGACGCCGGTGCAGGGCGACGGCACGTTTGCCGCCGACCTGCCGTTCTTCGGCGGCATGAACGTGTGGAAGGCCAACCCGGTCATCGTCGAGAAACTGGCCGAAGTCGGCGCGCTGCTCAAGCACGCCACCATCGAGCACAGCTACATGCACTGCTGGCGCCACAAGACGCCGCTGATCTACCGCGCCACCAGCCAGTGGTTCGTGCGCATGGATGCGCCGGATGTCGATAGCCAGGGCGTCGCCGCCACCGAGCCGGCCGGCCACACGCTGCGCGAAGCGGCGCTGCAGGGCGTCGAGGACACCGCCTTCTATCCCGCCTGGGGCAAGAACCGCCTGCACGCGATGATCGCCAACCGCCCCGACTGGTGCATCTCGCGCCAGCGCAACTGGGGCGTGCCGCTGCCCTTCTTCACCCACAAGGCGACCGGCGAACTGCATCCGAACACGCTTGAACTCATGGAAGCCGTGGCCAAGCGTGTGGAGCAGGGCGGCATCGAAGCGTGGACACAGTTGGACGCCGCCGAACTGCTCGGCAATGATGCCGCCGACTACGTCAAGACCACCGACATCCTCGACGTCTGGTTCGATTCCGGCACCACGCATATGAGCGTGATGCGCGGCTCGCACGGCGAACTGGGCTGGCCGGCCGACCTCTACCTGGAAGGCTCCGACCAGCATCGCGGCTGGTTCCATTCCTCGCTGCTGACCGGCGCCGCGATCGACGGTCGCGCCCCGTACAAGGCGCTCTTGACGCACGGCTTCGTCGTCGACGGCAAGGGCCACAAGATGTCGAAGTCGAAGGGCAACGTCATCGCGCCGCAGCAGGTTTCCGACAAGATGGGCGCCGACATCCTACGCCTGTGGGTGGCTTCCACCGATTACTCGGGCGAGCTGACCATTTCCGACGAAATCTTGAAGCGCGTCGTCGAAGGCTACCGCCGCATCCGCAACACGCTGCGCTTCCTGCTCGCCAACGTCTCCGATTTCGACGCCGCCGCCGACATGCTGCCGGCCGACCAGTGGCTGGAAATCGACCGCTATGCGCTGGCGCTGACCCGCCAGTTGCAGCAGTCCTGCCAGGGCGATTACGAGCGCTTCGAGTTCCACCGCGTGGTCCAGGCGCTGCAGGGCTTCTGCTCGGAAGACCTCGGCGGCTTCTACCTCGACATCCTCAAGGACCGCCTGTACACGACGGCGCCCAAGTCGCTTGCCCGCCGCTCGGCGCAGTCGGCACTGTGGCACATCACCCAGGCCTTCGTCCGCCTGCTGGCGCCGATCACCGCCTTCACCGCCGAGGAAGTGTGGGCGGTGCTGACCGGCGACGCCGACGACTCGGTGATGTTCCAGCAATGGCATCAACTGCCGGAACAGAACGGCGAGAGCGAGCTGCTGGCGAAATGGGCGATTGTCCGCGAAGTGCGCAACGACGTCACCAAGGCGCTGGAAGCTCGCCGCGAGGCCGGCGAGATCGGCGCCGCACTGCAGGCCGCCGTCGAAATCCGCTGCGCCGGCGACAAGTTCGCCGCGCTCTCGGCGCTCGGCGACGACTTGAAGTTCGTCTTCATCTGCTCGGCGACCGCCGTGATCGAATCCGCCGAGGAGTCGGTGACTGCCACGCCGCTGGCCCACGCCAAGTGTGAACGCTGCTGGCACGTGCGCGAGGATGTCGGCGCCGATCCGGCGCATCCGGGCCTGTGCGGGCGCTGCGTCAGCAACCTGCATGGCGACGGCGAGGCGCGCACGCATGCCTAAGGCGCAGCACTGGTATGCGCTGGCCGGCTTGATCGTCGTCCTCGACCAGATCAGCAAGTGGGTCGTGCTCGGCAGCATCGCGCCGGGCGAGGTGATCTACGTCGCGCCGTTCTGGAACTGGGTGCTGACTTTCAACCCTGGGGCGGCATTCAGCTTCCTCGCCGACCAGCCGGGCTGGCAGCGCTGGTTCTTCACCGTGCTGGCGCTCGGTGTTTCCGGCTGGATCGCGTTCGAGCTGAAAAAGCATCCGGAGCAAAAGCTGATGGCCCTGGCGCTGACCCTGGTCATGGGCGGCGCACTCGGCAACGTCATCGACCGCGTGCGTTTCGGCGCTGTCGTCGATTTCATCCAGTGGCACGCCGCCGGTTTCTACTGGCCGGCGTTCAACGTTGCCGATTCGGCGATCAGTGTCGGCGCGGTGTTGTTGATCATCGCCTCGTTGACCCATAAAGAACAGAAAGAAAACGCATGAGCACCACCGTCCGCCCCGACAGCTACCTGACCCTGCATTACCGCGTCACCGCCCTCGATGGTGAGGAATTCCTGTCGACCTTTGACATGAGCCCGGCGACGTTGCAGATGGGTAGCGGTCAGCTTGCCGAAAACCTCGAAAGCGTGCTGCTTGGCCTGAATGCCGGCGAGCATTACGTGTTCGAACTGGAACCGGAACAGGCCTTCGGCGTGCATAACGAACGCCTGGTCGAGCGTATCGCCCGTAGCGGTCTGCCTGCCGGCATGGAACTCAAGGAGAATTCCGTCGTCGAATTCACCGCGCCCAATGGCGCGACCTTCGCCGGTTTCCTGCGCGAGCTCGATGAAACCAGCGCCCTGTTCGACTTCAATCACCCGATGGCGGGCAAGACGATCCGTTTCGAGGTGAAAATCATCGGAATCATGTAATGCAGGTCATCCTTGCCAATCCCCGCGGCTTCTGCGCCGGTGTCGAACGCGCCATCACCATCGTCGAACGGGCGCTGGAAAAATTCGGCGCGCCGATCTACGTCCGCCACGAGGTCGTGCACAACAAGTTTGTCTGCGACGACCTGCGTGCCAAGGGAGCGGTCTTCATCGAGGAACTCGACGAGGCGCCGGCCGGCAGCACGGTGATTTTCAGCGCCCACGGCGTCTCGAAAGCGGTTCGCGCCGAAGCCGAGGCGCGCGGCCTGAAAGTGTTCGACGCCACCTGTCCGCTGGTCACCAAGGTCCACGTCGAAGTCGGCAAGATGCGCGGTCAGACGCGCGAAGTGGTCATGGTCGGCCATAAAGGCCACCCAGAGGTCGAAGGCACAATGGGTCAGAGCGAAGCCGGCATGTATCTGGTCGAGACCGTCGATGATGTGGAAAAACTGACGGTCAAGTTACCCGAGCAGCTTTCCTATGTCACCCAGACCACGCTGTCGATGGACGATGCCCAGATCGTCATCAACGCCCTGAAACAGCGCTTCCCCCTGATCCAGGGGCCAAAGAAAGACGACATCTGCTACGCCACCCAGAACCGCCAGGATGCGGTCAAGGAACTGGCCGGGCAATGTGATCTGGTGCTCGTCGTCGGTAGTCCCAACAGTTCCAACTCACGCCGCCTGAAGGAAGTTGCCGCGGGTCGAGGGATCGAGTCCTACCTGATCGACGGTGCTGCCGAAATCGACGAATCCTGGCTGGCCGGCAAACAACGCATCGGCGTCACCGCCGGTGCATCCGCACCCGAGGTACTGGTGCAGGAAGTCGTTGCCCGCATCCGTCATCTCTCAGGTGCGGAAGTGGCGCAACTGGCAGGGGTTGAAGAGGGTGTGTCGTTCGCCTTGCCACGGGAGCTTGCTTGAAAAATTGACCACGATGAACTGGAACAAGCGGTTCATCGTGGTCACTGACTTATTGCCAGCAGTTTGCCCCACCGGCAGCCTGCCGGTTGCCGGTTTCATTGACTGAAAGATTGCCGCAGCGGTCACCCGCCTGTGCGCCAATAGGGTTCGCGGCCAAGGTATAGGTGGTCGCGGTCAGATTGGCGGGGTCCGCGATGTTGTAGAACTGTGTAACCTCTCCGGGGCATGCCGGGGGTGCTGCACCGACATATGTCATGTTGGCGGAATAGAAACGCTCCATGAAATGTGTCCGTTCCATCAGGCAGCCCATCGCTGCAGTGCGACGGGCGCTACGCACATGCTCCTGATAAGCCGGAAACACTACTGCCGCCAAAATACCGATGATGGTTACCACGATCATCAATTCAATCAAGGTAAAGCCGGCTTGTCGTTGTTTCATTAATTAGTTCCCCCTGATGATTTCACGCCAGTAGATTCTGCCACCATAGTTGCCCGGGTTGAAGCCGGTTGATCCGACATTGCTGCCGCCCGTACCGCTGGCACCTGTATCCCCCGAACCGCCAACGATCAGTTGTCCGGCACCGTCATCGCTGATTACCAGTGCAGGTTGACTGGGCATGCCGATACCGAGATCGAGTGAGCCAACGACCGCATCTCCGCTGACCTCGCTGGTGAAGAATGCCTTGGTCAGGCTGCCACCAGTGAAGGCGTTGATTGCATTGACATACCCGGTGCCACCGGGCTGACACGGGTCATTGGCTTCAGGCGTAATCGAACTGCCGAGCAGTGTTGGTTCGGTCAGGCGATACATGACGGACGGTGAGATGACGCGTTCGCCAAGCTTGATGTTGACTGGATTGACCCAGTCTAAATACCAGCCTTGCTTGTTGGTCATGTCTGTTACTTTGCCGGTGGTTGCGTCTGTAGCTGCCTTGCTGAAGGTCCGCGCGGGTTTGCCATCAGCTGTGGTAAGAGTGCTACTGATGCTCCGCTTGGTGAGGTTATTCCTGCCACTGATTGTACTTCCTGTGTCAATCAACCCATACCAACTCTGCACCGACTTGTCGTTGATGTCCCCGGCCTGGAAGTAGGAGCCGGTACCGAAGAAGATATAGCGCTTGCCGCTGTTGGGGTCGTCGTTCAGGTAATTGACCGCCGAAGTGATCTGGGCCGTGATCGGTTGGACATTGTTGTCGGGGCCGATAGCGGTGAAGAACTTCGATTGCGACCAAGCCGACGGAATTTTCGAGTTGAGGTCGAATTTCCATACATTGCCCTTTAGATCGCCCGCGTAGACAAGATCAACCAGACCGTCGCCATTGGTGTCCACGATGCCCGGGGTGGCCATGCCGCTGTCGCTGACGTTGTCCACCACGAATTTGCGGATCAGCGCACCAGTCTGCAGGTTGATGATGTAAAGCGCTGCTTTGCCGCTGCTGCTGTTGTAACCATTGCCAACGATCAGGGCACGACTTCCGTCGTTAAGTCGGGCATAAATTGGCTTGCCCATCATGTAACCCAACTCGGTATCGCCGCTGTTGACGTATTCCCAGGCAATATTGCTGGCGGCGAACGAGGCAGGGGCGGTAATGTCCAGCGCGAACAGACCCTTGGCGCCAGCGCCCATGGTGCCAACCAGATAGGTACTACTTAGCCCGGTGTCACTCTTTTCGGCAATGGTTAATTCACCGTCGACGAAATACTTGTGTTGATAGGAGGTTGCACTCAGCTGTCGCAAGTTGCCAAGCACGGCACTGGGGATATAGGCAAAACGCTCGACGCCGGTTTCCGAATTAAAGGCATGGAGCATGCCGTCATTGGCACCGACATAGACTGTCTGCGTCCCTTGGTGATACACGGGCGAAGAGTGGACGATATCGCCGAGCAGCGAATTCCGTGTTCTCAGTGTGCCGCCTCGTGCCGTTTCCTGGCTGCGGTCTCCGCGCAGGAAGTTGAGAATGGCTTCGCTCCCGATGGTGGTGCGGTCCGTGGTGCTCAGGTTGCCCCACAGAAATTCGCGTTTTTCACCGGAACTGGTTGTGACGAATATCTTGCGGCTGGCGTGTTCAGGGATTTTTTCCGAGGCTTTCCACACAGGTGTGCTGGAAACGCCGTTGCTGCTCAGGTTATAGGCCGCGAGTTCGCCAATCCAGCCCGATGTGTTGAAACTGGGGCTGAAGACCTTGCTGCCCGTGCTCAGGCGTGTGCCGGTCAGGGATACCGATGATGAGGAGCTCTTGCGTTCGATGATTTCCTTGAGCATGCCGGTCATGGCATTGGCGAATTCGGTTGGGTTCTGCGCACTGAAAAACTCACCCCGGCCATTGATGGCAGCGTGCAGGAGATCGTCGAGTTTTGCAGCGTTACTGGAGGTCGGGTTGGGCCACGTGATGGTCTTGTTTGGATCGCCAATGGCTGCGTAAGCGTCTTCCGGTTTGATAGAGCCGTTGACTCCCAGGCCAACACCGAAGGTGACCATGTGTTGCCAGAAAGCAGGGTTCTTGGGGCCGCTGGGAACAACGTTTGTCATGTCGGTCCGGAGGTCGCGTTTCCAGTAGTGCATGGCAACGTCGGCTAGGGTATCAGAGTGGCTGTCCCGGAAAGGCGAAACCGGCTGGTAGGTGTAGGACTGACCGTTGGGGCCGGTAATTGTGGCGCCGGCGGTATTGTCGGAATTTGCAATGCTTGAATTGGTATAGCTATCGTTCCAGTAGCCATCGGTCATCAATATTGTATAGCTCAGGCGGCATGCCAGGTCGCTGCCACCAGACTGTCCAGGGGTTGTGCTCCAAGGGCCCCGGTCATCGTTACGGCTGAAATATTCCCCGGCGTCACGCAATGCGCGGCGCAGCGGAGTTGAGGATGTTGGGATATCTCGGGTGTACAGGGTGTTGAAGAAATTCGTCCGATCACTGTCCTTGAACACTCGGACACCGCTAACGATGGTTTGCGTGCTGACATTGTCAACAGAAGTGCTGGCCTTGTTGATCGTGCCAAATCCCACGCGCAGCCCGTCGTTCTGAGAGGCAAAGGCGCGGCCAATACCAGCGCGCGCGGTGAGAATACGTGAGCGATAGTAGGTGTACCAGTTGGCAAAGTTCTGGATTTCCTGGGTGTAGGTACATGTGCCGCTGGTGCAGTCCGTGCGGTTTGCGCGGCCATGTCCACTGTAATTGGCCGTTGTGCTCCTGATTTCAACCTTGGTGTAATTGCTACGGTTCCACTTATCACCCCCGTTATGCCAGAAATAAGTGGCTGGCCAGAAAGTCCGACTGGTACTTGTGCCGCTGCAACTGGAAGTTGATTCAGAGGTGCAGGTTTCCCATGTTGCTGTCTGTGTATTGTCTGTGGTCAGGTTTCTCGTACCGACCGCTGTCTTGGCTGGGTTGTGGTAAGCGGCGCTAGGTGTTGCATTAGGCCAGAGTGTGCCGTCAGCATTAGACCAGGGAAGGTAGGTTGTTCCCGGGTCGTAATAGCTGGGATTGGTCTGCGGGGAGCGGGTATAGGCGTTGTACGGAGAGGTATCCACGGTGGTCGATACGTAGGAATCGTAGTTGCTACTCCCATAGACGTTGCTAGGCCGCGGAAAAACGAAGTATGAATATGAGTCCGGGGTGATTTCCCAGTGCATAGAACCCGAGTCGTCAAGTATGAACATGATATTCGGTTCGGCGGAGACGCTGGTCTGCAGCGGTGTGTCCGGAATGTTCAGTGCGGCTTGCGCCGGAACGACAGTGGTCAGCACGAAAGAGAAGGCCATCAGCCTGGCCAGCCGGCGTTGGCTGGCGGTGTGGTTTGCAGATTGTTGTCTCATTTCCGGTCTCCTGGCTCAATGGGCTTTCAGAAGGTGGTGAACAGGCTTTGCAGAATGACTTCTGCCCGGCCTTGTCCAGGATTGCTGCGGGCGGTGATTCTGAACAGGTAGCAATTGCAGGTCGGCGAAAGTTTTCCTTCCGGGGTGCTGCAATCAGCAGCTGCTTCATTTGGGTTCAGCGACTTGCAGACGGCCTGTCCACGGTATTCGATCAGGTAGCGTGGTCGTGTGCCGGCGAGGTTGCCCAGGTCCACATTGGCAAGTTCGCGTGCGCTGTTTTGCCAATTGATGCCCAGCACCCAGTCGGGGGGCTGAGTGGTTGGCGTAGCCACGAACCCGTTGTTGATTGCCGGAACGCCGGCAACGGTAGCTGCGTCGGGGTCGAAGCCGTTGAGTCCGACGCGATTTCTGGCATCGGTTTCCCCCGCCAGCAAGGCAGCTTCGGCAGCTTGCAGGGCGATGCTTCGGTCATGCGAGGCGCCGCTCATCCGTTCTTCTAAAGCTACGCTGCGGACACTGGAAACGCCAAGGATGCTCATGACGACCAGCATGACCATCGCCACGATCAGAATGACGCCGTGCTGGGATTTCCGGCTGGAGAGGGTATATGTCTGGCACATGTCAGGCAGTCCTGCGTTGTACGACGGTGGTGACTCGGCGTTCGATCTGCGTGGCCGCACAGAGGTTGTTCGCTGCGGCGATCTCTGTATTCTGATTGCGGCTACAGAGAGTGAAGCCGACCTGGATGGCGCCATTGTTATTGGGTAGGACGTCAGTTACATTGAGGCCGACAACATTGTCGATCATCCGGACGCCAGCGCCATTGCCTTCGCTGCGGTAAAGGAAGTTGTCGGTGCCGACATACCAGGTGCGAATGTTCAGACCCGCAGCGATCGTCGCGCCTTGAAGATTGACGCCGGGTGCCTGGGTGACGGTGACGTTGGCAGGGGTTGCGGCGCTTACCCTGAGGATGTGTGCCGATTTTCCGGTGCAGACGATGATGATGTCGTTTGCGCGCAGATTGTTATTGACCGTGAAGACATTTTCGCCGGTGGTATGGGTGGTGATCGATAGTGTGTTTGTCGAGGTCAGAAGTTGCAAGGCGCCCTGCCCAGTATTGCGGTTACCCGGATTGGTCGCCGGATTGACCACGACGCCACTGGAATTCCTGAGAATGTTGGCAATGGCAACTGCGGTGGCATCGCCGCCAGTATGGTCGTTCAGGGTCATCGCCATGCAAGGATGACCGCCGGCCTCGCGAATATCGCGTGCGATCATGTCCACGGCGATACGGCTGTTCTCCTGAATCTGGGATAGGCCTTCCGTGGCCGTGAAGGCGCGCTGATTGGTGATCAGTACGCCGGTCGCGCCCAGCATCAGGATCAGGCCGATGGTCATGGCGACCATCAGTTCGACGAGTGTCAGGCCGTGTTGTGATTGGATGTCTTTCATGGTGACGGCTCTCAGAACAGTGCGGTCAGTTGTAGCTGTTGCGCCATGGCGCCGCCAGCGCGCCGGTCATTCCATTGCACCGTGACGACGCAACGCGTGCTTCCGGGCGGGTTGGCGTTGGCAGCGCAGGTGATCTGTCCGCAACTGCCTGCACCCAGATTGGCTTGCAGGTCACCCAGCCAGGTGATGAAGAACCCGGCGCCGCCATTGCAAATCATGGCTGTGCTGTTTCGGGGAACCACACTGGCGTGCATGGCATCGATCAGGGAATTGGCTGCAATTACCGCCTGGGTGCGTTGCAGGCTGCTTTCGTTTCCCTTGAGGGCGCGTGCCTGCAGTCCGGCGACCCCCAAGGCGCCAATGGCCAGTACAACGATAGCGACGACGACCTCAATCAGGGTCATGCCTGCTTGCCGGTTGCTGGGAGATGTCGTGAAGGTGTTCATGGGAACTCGCTGGTCAATTCAGAAAGGCTTTACCGCTACCGAGAACAGTGATCGTTCTTGTGCGTGCCGTATTCGAAAGCGTGATTTGTCCGGTGTTGTTGGTCGTGCCGTTCGCGTTGAAGGTGATATTCGCCATGTCGGCGTTCATGTTTACATTGCCCAGCCTTGCAGCAAGAACCACTGCTGGGTCGACGGTGCGTGCCTGACTGCTTCTGATGGCATCGGATCGGGTCTGGGCGAGCGCGGCGAGAAGCTCGTTGGTCGCCGCAGTGACACGATTCCCTGTTATCTGATTTTGCATTTGTGGGGCTGCAACGGCAGCCAGGATGGCCATAATAGCCACAGCAACCATCATCTCGACCAGCGAGAAGCCTTGTTGCAAACGAGTTTTCAAGTATGGAAGGCACATGGTCGTTTCCGGGACTTTTTGGCGATTTCAGTCTATGGCAACTCGATTTGGTTTGGGGGAGGGAGGGGACGAGCGGTCGTTTGCGAAAGACTGGCGGCTTACGCAACGGAATTGCCCAAAATGAAGATTGAGCTTCGATTTTGATTGCAATTGATTCATGAGCGGTTATAATCCCGCTTTTAATTCTTCACCCACCTGGATTCATTCATGGCCAACAGCGCACAAGCCCGCAAGCGCGCACGTCAAGCTGACAAGCAGCGCGCCCACAACGCAAGCCTGCGTTCGACCCTGCGCACCGCGATCAAGCGTGTGCGCAAGGCGATCGTCGCCGGCGACAAAGCCGCCGCACAGCTGGTTTTCCAGCAGTCCGTCGCAGTGATCGACCGCATCGCCGACAAGAAGATCGTTCACAAGAACGCCGCTTCCCGTACCAAGAGCCGCCTGTCTTCGCAGATCAAGGCGCTGGGTGTTGCTGCTGCCTGAGCGCACTGCACACCAAAAAATGGCGCCGCAAGGCGCCTTTTTTTTGTCCGTACTGGCGGGAAATTACTTTTTCTTGTCTTCCAGTGAGCAGACGCCGTCAATGATCTGCAGGTCGTTGTCCTGGGCGAAGTTGAGCATGAAACGGTAGGCCATCGGTTCGACCTCGCCCAGCCTGCCATCGACGAAGACCGCCTTGTCGCCGTTGAAATCGCCGGGGCCGACATAGGGGGAGTACTTCATCTTGCGTTCCGCGCCAAAAGCGGACATCACGCCACAGAGGCGTTCGGCCCAGTCGCTGGGGCGGAATTTCTTTCCTTCCTTGGTGACGCCGACAATGATGAATGTGGTCGATTCTTGTGTTGTCATTATGTACTCTGCGCTTATGGGTATGCGACCTTGCTTTTCGCTGCATTCTAGCAGAAGCGCTTGGTCTTACCATAATCGACAATCACCTTGCGCATTGTGAAAATGCGGCCGGGGTGGCGTTTTTCAGCTTCCGTGAGTGCAAAAAGGCCCGTCAAGCGCTTGGCTGACGGGCCTTGTTTTTTGCTGGTGAGCAGCGGTATTAGCCGCAGGTTCCTACGGCGCCGCAGGCCGTGCAGAAGTCGCAGCCGTCCTTGCGGATCATCGTGTGGTTGCCGCATTCGCCGCACAGCTTGCCCTGGGTTGGCAGCACCTTGTTGCTGGTGGTGTCTTCCGGGGCTTCGAGGATGCCCATCTGCTGCAGCGGGAAGCCTTCCTCGTCGAGGATGCCGAGCATGGCGTAGCGGTGGATGATCAGCTGGGCGATGTAGGCGACCGTCGACGGGTAGGTCTGCTGCTTGCGCGAACCCGGGACGAAGGCCATGAAGTCGCCGAAGGGTTCGGAGTAGTCGAGCAGCTTGCGCAGCTTCATGCCGATCCAGGCCGGATCGACGACGCGCATGTCGAGCGACAGCAGCTTGCACAGGCCGTCGAGGGCGCGCGGGTAGTTGCCGGCCAGCCACATCGAGTAGGGGCGGGTGACGCCGTCGGGCAGCGTGATTTCCTTGAGGCCGAGGACGAAGTCTTCGCCGGTCGAGGCGTTGTTGATGTCCACCGTCCAGGACAGCGTGCCGTCGGTGCCGGTCTTCGGCTCCTTGGTGCTGAACAGGGCGTCCTTGACCGGGGTCGCGCCGTCATGGGTGAGGGCGCCGAGCTGTTCGACGCGCCAGCGGATGACCTGGGCCATCGCCGAGACGACGGACGGCATGCGCTTCTTCTCGCCATGCGGCGGCATGTGCATCTCGAAGGAGTCGCCCGGGGTCTTGGCCAGGGCTTCGAGCTTCATTTCCAGCCAGCCGTGGTCATTGGCGCGCATGTCCATCGACAGGGTCTTGGCAACGGCGCCGAGGCCGCGCGGTTCGGCCGGGCCGTTGGCCCAGACTTCGAACGGCCAGGCGTGGCCTTCCTGCTCGACGTGGCCGACGAACAGGGCGAACTTGCCGATCGGCGAGTCGACCATGTAGGTCCAGCACAGGTTGCCTTCCGGCAGGTTCGGGCGGCCCGGCCAGCGCAGGCTGGAGAGCACCGGCGCCGGCAGGTTCTTGATCGACAGGCGGCGGTTGGCATCCGACACGAAATCCTGCGGCGACTTGGCGTCGTCGGCGGCTTCCTTGGCCGGTTCGCTGCTGACCGACAGCACCGAGCCGAGCACGCTGTTCGGACGGTAGGTGGCCAGGCCCTTGAGGCCGGCCTTCCAGGCCTGCATGTAGAGATCCTGGAAGTCTTCGTACGGATAGTCGGCGGGGACGTTGACCGTCTTCGAGATCGAGGTGTCGATGTACGGCGCGACGGCGGCGACCATGTCGGCGTGGGCCTTGGCCGAGATTTCCAAGGCGGTCACGAAGTAATCCGGCAGCTTGCTGACGTCGCCACCCTGGTGCTTGTACAGGCGCCAGGCGTAATCCTCGACCGAGTATTCCTTGATCGTGCCATCCTGCATCCGTTTTTTACGGTTGTAGGTCCAGGAGAACGGCGGTTCGATGCCGTTCGAGGCGTTGTCGGCGAAGGCCAGCGAGATGGTGCCGGTCGGCGCGATCGACAGCAGGTGCGAGTTGCGCAGGCCGTGCTTGCGGATTTCGGCCTTGATGTCGGCCGGCAGGCGCGAGGCGAAGTTGCCGCCGGACAGATAGAGCTCGGCGTTAAACAGCGGGAAGGCGCCGCGTTCCTTGGCCAGCTCGACCGAGTACAGGTAGGAGGAATCGCGCATGAATTCGCTGATGCGGGCGGCCATGGCGCGGGCTTCCGGCTTGTCGTAGCGCAGGCGGAGCATGGCCAGGGTGTCGCCGAGGCCGGTGAAGCCGAGGCCGACGCGGCGCTTGTTGGCGGCTTCCTGCTGCTGACGCTCAAGCGGCCAGTGGGTGGCGTCGAGCACGTTGTCGAGCATGCGGGTGGAGACGCGGCAGACTTCGGCGAAGGCGTCGAAATCGAAACTGGCCTTGTCGGAGAAGGCGTCACGCACGAACAGGGTCAGGTTGATCGAACCCAGGCAGCAGCAGCCGTACGGCGGCAGCGGCTGTTCGGCGCAGGGGTTGGTGGCCTCGATGACTTCGCAGTAATTGAGGTTGTTGTCCTTGTTCATCCGGTCGAGGAACAGGATGCCCGGCTCGGCGTGGTCGTAGGTGGATTTCATCACCTGGTCCCACAGGTCGCGGGCGCGCACCTTGCGATAGACCCAGGTGCCGTCGTCGCGCTGGTAGGCGCCGGCTTCGCGCATCTCGGCATTCGGCTCGGCGCGGTGGGTCAGTTCGAAATCGCCGTCGGCATCGACCACTTCCATGAAGGCGTCGGTGACGCCGATCGAAATGTTGAAGTTGGTCAGGTCGCCCTTGTCCTTGGCGTGGATGAATTCCTCGATGTCCGGATGGTCGCAGCGCAGCACGCCCATCTGGGCACCGCGGCGGGCGCCGGCGGATTCGACGGTTTCGCAGGAACGGTCGAAGACGCGCATGTAGGAGACCGGGCCGGAAGCGCGCGATTGCGTGCCCTTGACGCGGGCGCCCTGCGGGCGGATCGACGAGAAGTCGTAACCGACGCCGCCCCCGCGGCGCATGGTTTCGGCGGCATCCATCAGGGCCTTGTAGATGCCGGGGCGACCGTCGGTGTTCTCGACGATGGAGTCGCCGACCGGCTGCACGAAACAGTTGATCAGCGTCGCCTGCAGGTCGGTGCCGGCGGCGGAGTTGATGCGGCCGGCGGGGATGAAACCGTTTTCCTGGGCCCACAGGAAGCGGCCTTCCCAGTGCGCGCGGTCGGCTTCCTGCTCGACCTGGGCGAGCGCCCAGGCGACGCGCTTGCGCACGTCGTGCACGTTGGTTTCCTTGCCTTTGGCGTACTTTTCAATGAGGACTTCGCCGGAAATTTCCTGCTCCGGCAGCGGGGCGAATTGCGGCGGTGCGGGAATGTCGGTCAGCGACAACTGCTCGGCGATCTTGCTCATTGAAGACTCCTCTCGTCTGGTTTTGTATAGGGTGCGGTGAGGAGGGAATCTACTAGATGTAGTGTATCGAGGCAATACCTTGACTAGATGCAGTATGTTTGCTTGGGGGTTATCGTGCTCTTGTCATGTGCCGGAAAAGCCCGAAAAAACAAGGCTCCGGCACCTTTCGGCGACGGAGCCCGGCAGCGAAAAAAAGATTTGTTAAAGCGCCAATAGCGTTTGTGCGTGGTGGGCCATCATCCATTCCTCGTTGGTCGGAATGACCAGCACGTCGACACTGCTGTTGCCGGCGCTGATGACCAGATCGTGGCGGGCGTTGGCTTCCGGATTGACGCGGATGCCCAGCCATTCGGCCTGCAGGCAGACGCGGCGGCGGACTTCGGCGGCGTGTTCGCCGATGCCGCCGGTGAATACCAGCGCGTCGATGCCGCCGGCGGCGGCGACCAGCGAGCCGAGTTCGCGGACGATGCGGTAGCAGAACAGGTCGACCGCCTCGCGCGCTTCCGGCTTGTTGCTCGACAGCAGTGTGCGCATGTCCTGGCTGATGCCGGAGACGCCGAGCAGGCCGGATTCCTTGTACAGGATGCGGCTCATGTCCTTGACCGTGAGGCCCTTGGTCTCCATCAGGTGGAGGACCAGGCCGGGGTCGAGGTTGCCGCAGCGGGTGCCCATCATCAGGCCGTCGATGGTCGAGAAACCGAGGGTGGTGGCGACGCACTTGCGGTTGACCATGGCCGCCATGCTGGCGCCGTTGCCCAGGTGGGCGACGACGACGCGGCCGTCGGCACGGTGCGAGTGCTGCGGCAGTGCGCGGGCGATGAACTCGTAGGACAGGCCGTGGAAGCCGTAGCGTTTGATGCCTTCGGCGGTCAGCGCGCGCGGCAGGGCGAACAACTGGGCGACTTCCGGCTGGCTGCGATGGAAGGCGGTATCGAAGCAGGCAACCTGCGGCACGTCGGGCAGCAGTGCCTGCAAGGCCTTGATGCCGGCGACGTTATGCGGTTCGTGCAGCGGCGCCAGCGGGATGAAGCTTTCCAGATGGCCGAGCACGGTGGCGTCGACGACGATCGGTGCCGAATAGCGGTCACCGCCATGGACGACGCGGTGGCCGACGCTGACGATCTGCCAGCCGGTGTAGGTGGCGAGGAACCATTGCAGCATGGCGTCGAGCGCTTGCGTGTGGCTGACCGCGTCGCCAGCGATGAGCTGGTCGGCGATGCGCTCGCCGGCGCGGTTCTTGGCGATCAGTTTGGTGGCGTTGGTGCCGATGCCGTCAATCTGGCCGGAGACTTCGGCCTCGGGCGAGATCGGGTGGGCGAGCGAAAAGAGGGCGAACTTGATCGAGGACGATCCGGCGTTGATCGTCAGGATGCCTTGTTTCATTGTCAGGAATTTCCCTTGTTACGGTTGGCGTGGGCGACCAGGGCGGCGATCACGCAGGAGGCGGTACGGGTTTCGGCGGTGTCGGCGCGGCTGGTCAGGACGATGGGGACCTTGGTGCCGAGCACGATGCCGGCGGTCAGGGCGTTGGCCAGGTATTCGAGCTGCTTGGCCACCATGTTGCCGGATTCGAGGTCGGGGACGACCAGGATTTCGGCGTGGCCGGCAACCGCCGACTTGATCCCCTTGGTCTTGGCGGCGATGATGGAGACGGCGTTGTCGAAGGCCAGCGGGCCGTCGAGGATGCCGCCCTTGATCTGGCCGCGGTCGGCCATCTTGCACAGGGCGGCGGCGTCGAGGGTGGACTGGATCTTCGGGTTGATGGTCTCGACCGCCGACAGGATGGCCACCTTGGGTTCGGCGATGTCGAGGATGTGGGCGAGGTCGATGGCGTTGCGGATGATGTCTGCCTTTTCTTCCAGCGTCGGCGCAATGTTGATCGCCGCGTCGGTGATCAGCAGCGGCCGGTGGTAGGTCGGCACGTCCATCAGGAAGACATGGCTGATGCGGCGGTTGGTACGCAGCCCGTTGGCGCGGGCGACCACCTCGGCCATCAGTTCGTCGGTGTGCAGGCTGCCCTTCATCAGCGCCTCGGCGTCGCCGGTCTTGACCAGCGACACGGCCATCGCCGCCGAATCGTGGCTGTGCGCAGCGTTGACGATGCGCACGCCGGACAGGTCGATGCCGAACTCTTCGGCCACCGAGCGGATCTTGCTTTCCGGGCCAACCAGGATGGGTTCGATGATGCCGGCCTGGTAAGCCTGCACCGGTCCCTTGAGCGATTCCTCGTCGCAGGGGTGGGCGACCGCGGTTGGGATCGGTTCCAGCCCCTTCACTCTGGAGAGCAGCTGGGTGTAGCGGGCGTGCTTGTCATCGATGTGGATCGACGGCGCATGGCTGTCCTGCAGGTGCGAGACCTTTTCCGTCGGCGCCAGCACTTCGGCGGTGCCACGCACGACCTGCAGGCCTTCCTGGTTGGTGCACACGCAGTCAAAAACGATGTGGCGGTTGTGGTCGTACTTCTGCTTGACCGTGACGGTGATCACGATGCGGTCGCCAATGGTCACCGGCCGGGCGAAGTGCAGGGCCTGGTCGATCAGGATCGTGCCTGGCCCGGGAAACTGTGTCGCCAGCACGGTCGAGATCAGCGAGCCGCTCCACATGCCGTGGGCAATGGCCTCGCGGAACATGCCGCTTTCCGAGTATTTCGGGTCGATGGTCGCCGGGTTGATGTCGCCGGTCAGGATGGCGAACAGCTTCACGTCTTCCGGCATCAGCGTGCGGGTCAGGCTGGCGCTGTCGCCGACGGCGATTTCGTCGTAGGTCTTGTTGGTCAGGTAGCGGCTTTCGCTGGCTTCGGACATGGTGCGGCTCCGTGGTCGGAAACGGGGGAAGTCAGGCCCGCATCGCGGTACGCCGGTCGCGCGCCGCGTCGGGACGGGGTATTTCGATGTTGAGTTGCGGATGCAGGCTGAGCAGGGTGTCGACCACCCAGGGGTTGGCTTCGTAGGTGAATTCGCGGGCGTCCAGCGGCGCGCCGCTAAAGGCCTCGACGAACAGCGCCACGGCGGCCGAGCGGCTGACCCCGTATTCGCAATGAACCATCACCGACATTTCGAATGGCGCCGCCTGGATTTCGTGGACGAAAGCGTCGATCTGCCTGGCCATCTGCCGGTCGAACAAACCGGGCAGCGGCGGCTGGAATTCGTCGGCCGGCACGGCGTCGAAAAAGGACAGCCGCAGCACGTGCCGGAACAGCGGATCGAGCCGGGCTTCCGGGGTGGTTGGGTCGGTGATCGAGATCACCGCCATGTAGGGGTTGCCGGCCAGTGATTCGGCCAGCTTGCGCGAGGTGTAGAAGACGTGGTTGATGGTCATCTGGCCGTGTTCACTCCATGAATACCGGGTCGGAGAAGACCAGGGTGCCATCCTTGCGCATCATCAGGTTGTCGGCCTTGATCAGGTCGGGCAGGGCGCCGTACTCGCTGGAAAAGGTCTCCAGCGCCTTGAGCGATTCCTGCACCGTGTCGGCCCAGCCCATCGGCGTCACCGCCAGGTGGTGCAGGGCGATGCGGCCCATGTCCTGAGCCAGGTTGCGCCACATCATGCAGGCGTCGAAATACGAGGTCGAAATCTTGGTCGCCACTTCGGCCGCATCGCCGGCGCCGGGCAGCGGATAGAGGCGTTCGACTTCGACGATGTAGAAGGGATAGCCCCGGCTGGAGCGGCCGGCCGGGCCATGGTCGGCGAAGACGATGGGGAAATGGCGGCCGGTCGGTCGGTCATCGGCCGTGTAGTAGGCGTAGTCGGTTGGCGAGGAAAGGATCTTGTAGACCCGTTCCTGGCCGTCAACCGTGTCGGCCTCGACAACGATGGTGCTCTCGCCCCGGCCGATTTCCTTGCGGCCCTTGAGTAGCGGGTGGTCGGGGACAGGATCGGGAATGATGGGAGCAGGCGTATCGGTCATGGCCTCGGTCGTCCGTGCGTTATGTCAGCTTCAAGCATACCGCAGGGCAGAACGCCCTGCGGTAGCAAGCGACATCAGGCGACGATGTGGGCGCCGCCGTCGACGTAGATGGTCTGGCCGGTCATTCCGGACGAACCGGAGGTGCACAGGAAGGCAGTCAGGGCGCCGACTTCCTCGATGGTCACGGTACGGCCGAGCGGCGCCTTCTGCGCGTCGGATTCGAGCAGGTTGTTGAAGTTGGCGATGCCGGAAGCTGCGCGGGTCATGATCGGGCCGGGCGACACGGCGAAGACGCGGATGCCCTTGGGGCCGAGGTCGTAGGCCATGTAGCGGACGGCCGATTCGAGTGCCGCCTTGATGATGCCCATGACGCCATAGTTGCGCACCACGCGCTCGGCACCGAGGTAAGACATGGTGATCAGCGAGCCGCCGTGGGCCATCAGCGGCTCCAGGGCTTTGGCCATGCGCAGGAAGCTGTGGCAGGAAACGTTCATGGCAGCATCGAAACCGGCTTCGGTGGCGTCGATGACGCGGCCGTGCAGGTCGTCGGCATTACAGAAGGCCATCGAGTGGATGGCGAAGTCGATTTCGCCGAAGGCTGCGCCGCACTCGGCAATCACGTTTTCCAGACAGCCTTCCTCGGCCACGTCGAGCTTGAGGAAGCGCTTGGCGCCGAGGGCCTCGGCCAGCGGCTGGGTGTAACGGGCAGTCTTGTCGTTCTGATAGGTGATGGCGATCTCGCCACCCAGTTCGACGATGGCCTTGGCCACAGCGTAGGCGATCGACTTGTCGTTGGCGATGCCGGTGACCAGGCCTTTTTTGCCAGCCAGGGGGAGGGCGGTGCTGGGGGTGCTGGAACTCATGCTGTTTCCTCGCGGAGTGTTGTTGTGAAAACCTTGGCGCGCATGTTGCGCTGCATCATGCGGTGCAGATTACCACGTTTTTCAGTAGGGGATTGTGACGTCCATTTGTCACTTTGTTGCGGCAGGCGAATTATCTTTTTGCTATGCGGCAAGAGGGCGCGCGCTGGCTTGCCGGGGTGTGCTCTGCAGGCGGATTTTCGGCATGCTGCGCCGCCACAAAAAATGTCATTGTTCTTTTGTTGCGACATGGAAAAATTCAGCCATATCAGTGTTTTACGAAGTTTATGACGGAAATTTTAAGATAATGAAGTCGCGTTTTATTGATCCAGCGCAAAACCGGTCGGGGGCAAAACACTAGAGTGTCGTGGTCTGTTTTCCAGGGGGTGCCTACCGTGTCTGTCTCAGCCGAGATTTCCAGCCTGATCGAGCCGATCCTGCAGCGCCATGCCTGGCGACCGGATCGTCTGGTCCAGATTCTGCGCGAGGTCCAGGAAGCCGTGGACTTCATTTCCGACGAAACTGCGGCCCATCTGGCCGAGGCCTTGAAAATTCCTTACGCGCAGGTGCACAGCACGCGGGACTTCTACGCCTTCTTCTACCGCGAGAACCGGGGCCGCTACCGGGTCCTGTTCTCGGACAACATCACCGACCGCATGGCCGGCAACCAGGCCTTGTTCGAGCACATGGCGAAGCGCCTCAAGCTCGAACGGGGCAAGGTCTCGGACGACGGGCTGGTGAGCATCAACTACTGCTCCTGTACCGGCATGTGCGACCAGGGGCCGGCAATCCTGGTCAACAACCGGGCGATCACCCGGATGACGCTGCGCCGGGTCGACGAAATCTGCGATCTGATCCGCGGCCAGGTGCCGCTCGACAAGTGGCCGGCCGAGTTCTTCCGCGTCGACGACAACATCCGCCGCGCCGACATGTTGCTCGGCACGCCGCACGAGCCGGGCAAGGCGGTGCGCGCGGCAATCGCCCGCGGTCGCGACGGCATGCTGGCTGAAATGAAACTGTCCAACCTGCGCGGTCGCGGCGGCGCCGGCTTCACCACCGCGGTCAAGTGGGAAGCCTGCCGCAACGCCCCGGCCACGCCGCGCTACATCGTCTGCAACGCCGACGAGGGCGAGCCGGGCACCTTCAAGGACCGCGTCCTGCTGCAGTCCTACGCCGGCCGCGTGTTCGAGGGCATGGTCATTGCCGCCTGGACGGTCGGCGCCAGCCACGGCTTCCTCTACCTGCGCGGCGAATACCTCTACCTGCTGCAGCCGCTCGAAGCCTACCTCGCCGGCATGCGTGCCGCCGGCCTGCTCGGCCGCGACATCGGCGGCGTCGCCGGTTTCGACTTCGACATCGAGATCCATCTCGGTGCCGGTGCCTACATCTGCGGCGAGGAAACGGCGCTGATCGAATCGCTCGAAGGCAAGGCCGGCCGCCCGCGCGTGCGTCCGCCTTTCCCGGTGACTTCGGGCTACATGGGCAAGCCGACCGTGGTCAACAACGTCGAGACGCTGTGCAAGGTCACCGAAATCGCCATCAACGGCGGTGCCTGGTACGAAGCGATCGGCACCAAGCAATCGACCGGCACCAAGATCCTGTCGGTGGCCGGCGACTGCGCGCGGCCCGGGCTCTACGAATACGCCTTCGGCGTGCGCATCGCCCAGGTGCTGGAAGACTGCGGTGCCCAGGAGGCGATTGCCGTTCAGGTCAGTGGCGCCTCCGGCGTCTGCCTGTCAGAACGCGAGTTCGGCCGGCGCATCGCCTTCGAGGACGTGCCGACCGCCGGTTCCTTCATGATCTTCGGCAAGCAGCGCGACCTGTTCGAGGTGGCGCGCAACTTCGCCCACTTCTTCGCCCACGAATCCTGCGGCTTCTGCACGCCGTGCCGGGTCGGCACGGTGCTGATGAAGGAGATCATGGACAAGATCGCCGAGGGGCGCGGCACCCAGTATGAAATGAACGAGCTGCTGCGCCTGCAGCAGGTATTGAAACCGGGCAGCCACTGCGGCCTCGGCCAGACCGCCGGCAACGCGGTCGCCGACACCGTGCAGAAGTTCCGTCCCGCCTACGAACGGCGGCTGGCCGAAACCGACTTCGTGCCGGCCTTCGACCTCGACGCCGCCCTGTCCCGCGCCCGCGAACTGGCCGGCCGCGACGATGCCGCCGCCCACCTCGGAGAAGAAGCATGAGCGAAACCAGCAACGCCAACAGCTTTTCCATCGACGGCCAGCGCATACCCTTCACGCCTGGCCAGACCATCCTGCAGGCGGCGCTCGCCGCCGGCGTCTATATCCCGCACCTGTGCCATCACCCGGATCTCAAGCCGCATGGCAGCTGCAAGCTGTGCACGGTGATCGTCAACGGACGCAACGGCTCGGCCTGTACACAGATGGCGATGCCCGGCATCGAGGTCGAGAACAATTCGCCGACCTTGAACGACCGCCGCCGCGTGCTGCTGCAGATGCTGTTCGTCGAGGGCAACCACTTTTGCCCGGGCTGCGAGAAGAGCGGCAACTGCCAGTTGCAGGCGCTCGCCTACGACCTGGAAATGCTGGCCCCGCACTTCCGCCATGCCTATCCGGTGCGGCCGATTGATACCACCCATCCCGACGTCTGGCTCGACCTCAACCGCTGCATCATGTGCGAGCTGTGCGTGCGCGCCAGCCGCGACATCGACGGCAAGAACGTGTTCGCCCTCGCCGGACGCGGCGTCGATTCGCACATCGTCGTCAATTCGCCGAGCGGCCGGCTCGGCGACAGTGCGCTCAGCATCGACGATGCCGCCGTCCATGTCTGTCCGGTTGGCGCGATCATGGTCAAGCGCGTCGGCTACGCGGTGCCGATCGGCGAACGTCAGTTCGACGAGCAGCCGATCAGCCGCCAGGTCGATTACCTGGCCGCCCGCCACATCCCGATCGTGCCCGTTGCGGCCACCGAGGAGCGCTGAAATGAATGCACCGATGAGCCCGCGCAAGCTGCGCGTCACCACCACCTCGCTGTCCGGCTGCTTCGGCTGCCACATGTCCTTCCTCGACATCGACGAGCGCCTGCTCGAACTTGCTGCCCTGGTCGAATTCGACCGTTCGCCGATCACCGACATCAAGCACTGCAGCCAGCACTGCGATCTGGCCCTGGTCGAGGGCGGCGTCTGCAACGCCGAGAACGTCCATGTCCTGCGCGAGCTGCGCGCCAATGCCAAGATCCTGGTCGCCTTCGGCGCCTGCGCGGTCAATGGCGGCCTGCCGGCGCAACGCAACCACCTCGACGTCGGCCAGTGCCTGAGCCAGGTTTACCGCACGCCGGACGGCAGCGCCACGGCGATTCCCGACGATCCGGAACTGCCGTTGCTGCTCGACAAGGTCTATCCGGTCAACGAAGTGGTCCGCGTCGACTACTTCCTGCCCGGTTGTCCGCCGTCCGCCGACACCATCTGGAAATTCCTCACCGACCTGCTGACCGGCCGCACGCCGCGCATCGAGCACCCGCTGCTCAAATTCGACTGAACGGAGCACCAAATGTCCCAATTGGAAACCGCCGCCCACCCCGAAACCCTGCGCCGGGTTGCGATCGACCCCGTCACCCGGGTCGAAGGCCACGGCAAGGTCACCCTGCTGCTCGACCAGGACAACAAGATTCACCAGGTCCGCCTGCACATCGTCGAGTTCCGTGGCTTCGAAGTCTTCATCGAAGGCCGCCCGTACTGGGAAGTGCCGGTCACCGTGCAGCGCCTGTGCGGGATCTGCCCGGTCAGCCACCAGCTCGCCGCAGTCAAGGCGATGGACCAGATCGCCGGCTACGGTCCGCTCACGCCGACCGCCGAGAAGCTGCGCCGGCTGATGCACTACGGCCAGATGGTGCAGTCGCACGCCGTGCACTTCTATCACCTGGCCTCGCCCGACCTGCTGCTCGGCTTCGACAGCGATTTCACCCGCCGCAACATCGTCGGCGTCGCCCTTGATTTTCCGGAAATCGCCAAGCAGGGCGTACTGCTGCGCAAGTACGGCCAGGAAGTGATCCGCCATGTCGCCGGCAAGCGCGTGCATGGCACCGGCGCCATTCCGGGCGGTGTGAACAAGGCGATCACCGTCGCCGAGCGCGACGAGATGGCGCGCGACATCGAGCAGATGATAGTCTGGACGCAGGGCGCCATCGACATGGTGCGCCGCCTGCACGAGACCAACCCCGGCTTCTACAACGTGTTCGGCGAATCGGCCGGCAACATGATGGGCCTGATGCGTCCCGACGGCGCCCTCGACTTCTACCACGGCGCCCTGCGCGCAGTCGATCCGCTGGGTCAGACGATCTTCGACCAGGTCGATTACGCCGACTACCAGCAGGTGCTGCAGGAAGAAATCAAGCCGTGGAGCTACATGAAGTTCCCGCACATCAAGAGTCTCGGCGCCGACAAGGGCTGGTACAAGGTCGGCCCGCTCGCCCGCGTCCAGGCCGCGACCTACCTGGCGACACCGCTGGCCGAGATCGAGCGGCAGAAGATGATGGCACTCGGCAACGGCAAGCCGGTGCATGGCACCTTGTTCTACCACTGGGCCCGCCTGGTCGAAATCCTGCACGCCGCCGAGATGATTCGTGACCTGCTCAACGATCCCGACATCCTCGGCACCGACCTCATGGCCGATCGTGGCGAGCGTCGCTTCGAAGCGGTCGGCGTGATCGAGGCGCCGCGCGGTACCTTGTTCCACCACTACCGCGTCAACGAGGACGACCAGGTCACCTACTGCAACCTGATCGTGTCGACGACCAACAACAACCAGGCGATGAACGAGGCGATCCGCACTGTCGCCCGGCAGTACCTCGATGGCCGCGAAGTCACCGAGGGTCTGCTCAACCACATCGAATGCGCGATCCGCGCCTACGATCCCTGCTTGTCCTGCGCGACGCATGCGCTGGGCAAGATGCCGCTGACCGTCGAAGTGGTCGACGCCGACGGCCAGCTCGCTTCCTCGCTGAGCAAGGCATGAGCGCACCGATCGTCATCCTCGCCGTCGGTAATCCCAGCCGCGGCGACGACGCGATCGGGCCCATCCTCCATGAGCGGCTGGTGACCTGGCTCAGGGATGCGCCGATGGCCGGACAGTTCGAACTGATTGAGGATTTTCAGCTCAATATCGAACACGCGCTCGATCTGCTGGGGCGCGAACTGGTGTTGTTTATCGACGCTGGCGAGGGCACGCCGGCACCCTTCAGTTTCACCCGGATCGAACCAGCGTCGGGTATCGCCCACAGCAGCCACGAGCTGCCACCGGAGGCGGTGCTCGAGGTGTTTCGCCGCACCCTGCATCAGGAGCCGCCGGCAGCCTTCGTGCTGTGCGTGCGCGGTGAGGCTTTCGAGCTGGGCGAGCCGCTGAGCCAGGCGGCCCAGGAGAATGTCGAAGGGGCCTGGGCCTGTCTGCAGCAGTTGTTCCGGCACCCGGACCGGGAAAGCTGGGAGGGGCAGGCGACGCCCTGATCAGTCCGGCTGCCTGCGTGGCAGAGTGAACCAGAAGGTGGAACCCTGGCCGGGTGCGCTGCTGACGCCGATTTCGCCACCCATCAGTTCAACCAGCCGTTTGGCAATCGACAGGCCGAGACCGGTGCCGCCGAAGCGTCGGGTCATCGAACCGTCGGCCTGGGAGAAAGGCTGGAACAGGCGTTCCATCTGTGTCGGCGTCATGCCGATGCCGCTGTCGCGGACGGTGAAACGCAGCCACGCCTCGCCGTCGGGAACGACTTCGAGTTCGACACTGCCGTTTTCGGTGAACTTGATCGCATTGCCGATCAGATTGTTGAGCACCTGGCGCAACCGGCAGGGATCGCCGCACAGGATTTCCGGCAGCTCGGGCGACAGCGTGCAGCGGAAGGCCAGTTGCTTGCCCTCGGCGAGCGTGCCGAGCAGCCTGCAGGTGGCGTTGAGGACATCGCCAAGCATGAAGTCTATCGCTTCGACCGCCTGCTTGCCGGATTCGATTTTCGAGAAATCAAGGATGTCGTTGATCACGCCGAGCAGGCCGTTGGCACTGTCCCTGACGGTTTCGGCATAGTCCCGCTGTTCATCGGACAAGGGCGTGTCGAGCAGCAAATCGCACATGCCGATGACGCCGTTCATCGGGGTGCGCAGTTCGTGGCTCATGTTGGCCAGGAATTCGCTCTTCGCCCGGTTGGCTGCTGCGGCTTCTTCCAGAGCCAGGTGTTCGGCGGCCAGGGCGCGTTCCCGGGCCATGGTCTGCTCGTGCAGCAGGCTGACATTCGAGGCGGCGCCGCGGTAACCCTGGAATTGCCCCTTGTCGCCGAATACCGGGACGCCGCTGACCGACAGCCAGACCCGTTTGTCGTCGGCCAGCCTGGCTTCGTACTCGAAGCGGTGGAAGGGGCGATGGGCGGCCAGGTCGGCAAAATGCGCCTCGATTCTGGCCTGCATTTCCGGGTCGTCGACGACCATGATGTCCCGGCGCGATTTGCCCATTAAATCACGCACCTCGATGCCGAGCAGGGTGTGCAGATTGTCGGTCATGAAGATGAAGCGGTGATCGGCGTCGGTTTCCCAGAACCACCAGTCGGAGCTGGTCGAGAAAATGTCCTGGAAACGCTGTTCGTTGGCGGCCAGGGACTGATGGGCCGACAGCAATCGTTGTTCAATCCGGCGGGTACGCGTGGCCAAAGCCAGCATCAGCAGGGCCGCCAGACCGGCGGCCAGCAGCAATCCGGAGAGCAGCTTGCGCCGGGCCTCGGTGCGTTCGCTGCCGACATCGCGCAGGATGGCCATGGAAGCGACGGCTTCTCCATCGACATCGGGCAAGGGTAAAAGACTGGCCGACCAGTCACTGCGCTCGCCGTGCGATGCCAGCACCTGACCAGTCTGTCCGCCGGGATGGGCATTCCAGTATTCGGCGAGTTTTTCCGGCAGGCGCCGGCTGCCTTGCTGCTGGATGGCAATGCGCGGGTGTTCGTTCCAGAAACCGCTGAATCCCAGTTCAAGCTTGCCGGCAGCAAACGCGGTTTCGCTGGTCGCCTGCTTGTCGACGGCAGTGACCACCTTGACCTCCAGCATCTCGCCGATGGCGCTGGCGAAGTATTCCACCTCCTGGGCCAGTTCGATGTAACCGATCAGGGTGTCGCCGTCATGCCAGGGAAGCACGTGACGCAGCGCGTAGGTGCCAAGTGGGCCAAGTTCCAGTCCGCTGCCTGGCTGGCCGCTGCGCATCGCTTCAAGCAGGGTTTTCCGGGTGATCAGGTCGCCGCTGCGTTGTGGTGCATGCACGCGCAGCAGGATGTGGCCGTCCGGGCGGATGAAATACCAGTGGCTGATGCCGAATTGCTTGCGCAATTCGGCGAAGCGTTGGCGGCTGGCCTCAAGCAGGGCCGCATGGTTGCCTTGCTGCATGGCCTGGCGCAACTGCGTGTCGCTGGCGGCTTCGCGGGCGAACCAGCTCAGGTGCTGCAAGCTTTCGTCATGCAGGCGTTGCCAGGCGGCTTTGGCCTGACCAGCAGCGTTTAGTGTGCGTTCCCGCTCCTGCTTATCCTGGTGCCACTGGAAAACCGCTGCGAAGGCGACGACCAGCGCCAGCAGCACGCAGCCGACCGGCATCAGAATCTGTCGCTGGAAACGCAGTGTCTGTGACGGAAAGGGCATCAATCTGCTGCGTTCCGGGGCTGAGCGCGGGGGTCAGCGATAGACGAGAACGGGAACCTTGGAGTGGGTCAGAACCTTGTTCGTTTCGCTGCCCAGCAGGAAGCCGCTGATGCCTTTACGGCCGTGCGAGGCCATGAAGATCAGGTCGCAACCGGATTGCTCGGCGGCGTTGATGATGGCTTCGTAGGGAATGTCGCTGGTGGTCGACAGCGTGCTGCATTCGACGCCGGCTTCCTGGCACCAGGCGGTGACTTCGGCGAGATACTGGCTGGCTTGCTGTTCGGCCATTTCGGTGAATTTTTCCGGCGTGGTCGGGTCGATCAGGGCACCTTCGCCGAAATAGGCGATCGGGTATTCCGGCTTGGCATAGAACGCCGTGACCCGGGCACCTGCCTCGCTGGCGAAGGATATGGCACGCTTGGCCGCAGCGCGTGACAGTTCGGATCCATCGGTCGGAACGAGAATGTGCTTGAACATGCTTTACCTCCTGAAATGAAGTGCTGGCGTTGCTTTCCGCCTTATTGAGGTTCATGCTACGCCAAGTCCGGAGGATTGCAAACATGCGACTTGGCTTTTACGGTGCAGCCGGCGAAGTGACCGGTTCGTGCACGCTGGTGGATACCGGCGAGTGCCGCTTTCTGGTCGATTGCGGCATGTTCCAGGGGGGCGCGGAAGCGCGTTCCAAGAACGAAAAGGCGCTCGACTTCGGTTTCGACGTGCGTCGTCTCGATTTCGTGCTGCTGACGCATGCCCATATCGACCACTCCGGTTTGTTGCCACGCCTGGCCATGCTCGGCTATCGCGGGCCGGTTTATGCGACCCGGGCCACCGCTGCCCTGCTCGAAGTCTTGCTGCCGGACAGTGCCCATATCCAGGAAAAGGAAGCCGAGTGGCAGATCCGCAACCGGCGGCGGCGCGGGCGCAGCGAGCGCGGCATCCAGCCGCCGCTGTATTCGGTCCTGCAGGCCCAGACCGTGCTCAAGCAGGTGCGCCCGGTCGACTACGGCCAGCGCGTCCGGCCGAGCGAGGGGATCGAAGTCTGTTTCCACAATGCCGGGCACATCCTCGGTTCGGCGTCGCTGGAAGTGCTCGTCCATGTCGGTGGGCGGGCCCGGCGGCTGGTCTTTTCCGGCGACCTGGGCATGCCCGGCCGGCCGGTGCTCAACGACCCGTCGGCACCGCTGGCCAGTGCCGATGCCGTGCTCATCGAATCGACCTACGGCAACCGCCTGCACCGGCCGTTCGCCGAGACCGAAGAGGAAATCGTCGCCGCCTTCAAACGCACCCGGGCAGCCGGCGGCAATATCGTGATCCCGGCATTTGCCGTCGGCCGCACCCAGGAAATCCTCTACCTGCTGACCGACCTGGTCCGGCGCCAGCGGCTCGACCCGTTGAAAATCTATGTTGATTCGCCGATGGCCAACGCCGCCACCCGGATCACGCTCGAACATCGCGACCTGCTCGACGACCCTACCTGCGAATTGATCGACTGGCAGCAGGCCCATCCCGACAAGGTGAATATCGAATTCGTCGCCGATGTCGAACGCTCGCGGCAGTTGAACGACATCCGCCACGGGGCGGTGATCATTTCGGCCAGCGGCATGTGCGACGCCGGACGGATCAAGTACCACCTGCGCGAGAACCTGCGGCGCAGCGAATGCACGGTGATGATCGCCGGTTTCCAGGCGGCCGGGACGCTCGGCCGACGCCTGGTCGACGGGGCCCGGTTGGTGCGCATCTTCGGCGAGACGGTGCCGGTGCGCGCGAAAATCTGCACCGTCGGCGGCCTGTCGGCGCATGCCGACCAGGCGGCCCTGCTCGATTGGCTGGCTGGCTTTCACAAGCCGCCGGGCAAACTTTTCGTGGTCCACGGCGAGGCAGGTGCCTCGGCCGATTTCCGTGCTGCCGTACAGGCGCGTTTTGGCTGGGAGGAAGTGCATTTGCCCCTCCCGGGGAGCATGGTCACGCTGTAAGATGGTGATGAATTCGCCTCAGGGAGAACAAAGCAATGTCCGCAAAATCCGCAGCCCAGCATGACACCCTCGAACTCGACGGACTGAGTCCGCTCGAATCCCTGGGAAAGTCGGTCAGCAAGGCCATCGACCCCTTCGGTGTGACGACCTCGCTGCTCAGCGCGCAGATGGCCTGGCTGATGCACCCGCAGGAACTGGTCCGCGCCGTCAATGCGCTGTCCGGCGACCTGCTCGCCCTGCAGGCCCATGTGACTCGACGGGCGCTCGGCATTCCGTCCGATGACGTGATCCAGCCCAACGCCGACGATGCGCGCTTCGCCAATCCGATCTGGACCGATTCGGCGTCCTGGGACATCGCCAAGGAGTGGTACCTGGCCTTCACCCACCGTCTGCAGGACATGTATTTCGAAACCCCTGGCCTGTCGGACAAGGAACGCCGGCGGGCCGCCTTCTGGCTGCGCAAGTGGCTGAACATGGTGGCGCCGACCAATTTCTTCTGGACCAATCCGGTCGCCCTCGAACGCGCCGTCGCCACCCAGGGCGAAAGCCTGCGCCGCGGCTGGGAGAATTTCCAGCGTGACGCGAAGGCGAAGAACATTCAGATGGTCGAGCCCGACGCCTTCACTGTCGGCAAGGATCTGGCGACGACGCCGGGCAAGGTGGTGTTCCGCAACCGCCTGGTCGAACTGATCCATTACACGCCGACCACCGACAAGGTGCGGGCGATGCCGATCGTCATCGTCACGCCGTGGATCAACAAGTTCTACATCCTCGACCTGAACGCCAAGAAGAGCCTGGTCAAATACCTGACCGACCAGGGTTTCTCGGTCTTCATCACCAGCTGGAAGAACCCGGATGCGGACATGCGCGACGTCCGTTTCGACGACTACCTGCTCGAAGGCGTCAACGAGGTCGTTCGCGTCGCCGGTGAGTTCTGCAAGCAGCCCAAGGTGCATCTGGTCGGTTACTGCATCGGCGGAACGCTGGTGTCGACCTACATGGCCTGGGCCAACAAGCGTTTTGGCGAAGATCAGGTGCCGGTGGCCCACTGGACGCTGTTCACCACCCTGACCGATTTCTCGAATCCCGGCGACATCGACGTCTTCATCGACGACGCCTGCATCAGTGCGCTTGAAGAGTCGATGGCCAAGAAAGGCTATCTCGATGGCAGCGAGATGGCGACCTCGTTCCGCCTGCTGCGCTCGAACAGCCTGGTGTGGAGCTACTGGGTCAACAGCTACCTGCTTGGCGAACCCTTGCCGCCGTTCGACGTGCTGTTCTGGAACGTCGATTCGACGCGCATGCCGCAGGCCATGCACGCCTGGTACCTGCGCGAGCTCTACCTGAACAACAAGCTGATCAAGCGCGACTCGCTGACCGTTGCCGGCGAACCGATCGACCTCGACCGCATCGTCCAGCCGCTTTACGCGGTGACTGCCGAGGACGATCACATCGCGCCGTGGAAGCAGTGCTACCGCATCCGCAAGTATGTCAACGTCAAGGCGCCGGTGCGCTTCGTCCTGTCGACTTCCGGGCACATCCTGGGCATCGTCAACCCGCCGGTCAATCCGCCCAAGCGGGCTTACTGGATCGCCGAACCCGAACGCAACGAGCACTGGGAGCAGTGGCAGGAACGCGCCGAGAAGAAGCACGGCACCTGGTGGGAAGACTGGACGGCCTGGCTGGGCCAACGCACCGGCGAGCTGGTCGAGGCCTACCCGGCGACCAACCGCAAGTTCCCCGGGCTGGCCGATGCCCCGGGTACCTACGTGCTGGAAAAATGAGCACCGACCTGCTGCGCATCGTGCGCATCAACGAGGAGATCAAGGCGGTCGTCGGGGTCGCCTTCAAGATCAACATCATGGCGCTCAACGCCATCTTCCTCGCCAAGCGTGCCGGTACGGCGGCGCTGGGTTTCGGTGTGCTGTCCAATGAGTTGCGGGTTTTCTCACAGGATTTGCGCACCTGCATGGGCGGCTTGAGCGGACTGATCCATCGCTGCGTGAACGAGGTCTCGGTCGTCCTCCAGGACGTTCGCCATATCCGCTTGCTGCGTGAGGCGGTGGCCGGAACGTCACGGCCTGAACTGGGACTGGCGCTGAAACGGCGCGAACTGGCCAACGGCGAGCACCAGGCGCGTCTGGCCAGCCTGCGCCGGCAGTTGCAGCGGTCGCTCGAGGATGCCTTCCAGCTGGTCGAGTTGGGCGGTGTGCTGGCCAAGTCGGCGAAGATCGAAGCGGCTTACGGACAGGGCTTCGCCGGGGCGCTGGCCCAGGTGTCGGGGGAATTCGACGGGATCGTCGAGGAAATCCGCAACTCGCTGCAGGCCTTGCAGCGTTCGGAATTTTTCAAATAAAACGGATGGCGGGGACAGGGTGAAGAAAACCAGCACGATTTACCAGGACGGCGATCACAAGTGGGTCGCCATCGTCAGGGATAACGAACGCCCCGGACACCTGATCGATACCAACGAATACTTGGTCATGCACGGCGGCAAGGCCATCCTGCTCGACCCGGGCGGTGCCGAGGTCTTTCCGGCCGTGTTTTCGGCCTTGGCCGGGGAATTCGATCCGTCCGCCCTGAGCGGCATCTTTGCCTCGCACCAGGATCCGGATATCTGCTCCTCGCTGGCCCTGTGGCTGGAATTCAATCCGGGCATGAAATGCTACGTCAGCTGGCTGTGGTCCAGCTTCATCCCGCATTTCGGCGGCACGGCCGATACTTTCGTCTCGATTCCCGACGAGGGCATGGACATTGCACTCGACGGGCTGACGCTGCAGGCAGTGCCCGCGCATTACCTGCATTCTTCGGGCAATTTCCACCTTTACGACCGGCAGGCCAAGATCCTGTTCTCCGGCGATGTCGGCGCCGCCCTGCTGCCGCCCGGCCAGGATGGCCTGTTCGTCGAGAATTTCGATAGCCACATCCGTCATGCCGAAGCTTTCCACAAACGCTGGATGGGGTCGAACGAGGCCAAGCGCCGCTGGTGCGAGCGGGTGGCGGCGATGGACATCGACATGCTCTGCCCACAGCACGGGGCTATTTACCGCGGTGCCGATGTCAGGCGTTTCATCGACTGGTTCGACGGGCTGACCGTCGGTGTCCTGCACGGCTGAGCCAATGGCCGGTTTTGATGCGGATCAAGGTCGTCGGGGGCGGCCGGGGCAGACAATTGTCCTGACCCAACCCCAATGGAAAACATCATGACGATCCGAGAATTCATGAGCGACGATCACCGCCACTGTGATGATCTCTTTGCACTGGCCGAACAGGCTGCCGCCGATGGCAGCCTGACCCGCGCACGTAGTGCCTTCGGCGATTTCCAGATGGCCATGCTGCGCCATTTCATCGGCGAGGAGCAGACCCTGTTCCCGGCCTTTGAGGAACGTACCGGCATGCGCATGGGGCCGACCCAGGTGATGCGCATGGAGCACGAACAGATGCGCGAACTGATGGTTGCTGCCGTCGATGCGCTGGCGCAGGACGATGCCGAATCCTTCCTCGGTCAGCTGGAAACCCTGCTGATCATGATGCAGCAGCACAACATGAAGGAAGAGAACGTGCTCTACCCGATGTGCGACCAGCATCTGGCTGCCGAGCAGGACGGCCTGATCGAGCGCCTGCAGGGCGATCTGCAGACCGCCTGATGACGCTCCAGGCCGAACGTGTCGTCGACGGGCGGTTCATGGAACCGCCCCAGCCCTTCGTGGCGACCATGGAAATGCTCGACACCCTGCAGCCCGGCGAGGAAATGCAGTTGCTGCTCTACCGCGAGCCGCACCCGCTGTATCGCGTCCTGCAGCAGAACGGACATGGCTGGCGGACCGAATTGCAGGACGATGGCACCTTCGTGGTCACCATCCGCTGCTGAGCTTCCATGCAAGCCCTGCTGTCCTACGATCAAAGTCCGCCGCTGTCGGCACCGCTGCGTTTTTTCCTGACCGCACCTTTATTCCTGGTCCTGGCCGGCGCCCTGGCCGTGCTTGAAGGCGAGGCGCTGTTCGCCTCGCGGTGGACGCCGGCGGCGCTGGCGGCAACTCACCTGGTCACCGCCGGTTTCATGCTGCAGATCATGGTCGGGGCGCTGATCCAGATCCTGCCGGTGCTGGCCGGCGCCAACCTGGCCCGGCCGCGCCTGATCGCCGGCATCGTCCATCCGGGGCTGGCGCTCGGTGCGCTGGCGCTGGCATTGGGTTTCCTGCAATCGGCGCCGGGCTGGCTGCACGCCGCCGGGGTGCTGCTCGGTGGCAGTCTGACGGTTTTCATTGGGGCGGCGGGGCTGGCCATTTTCCGCGTGCCGTCGACCAGCCCGAGCATCCGCGGACTCAAGCTGTCGGTGATTGCCCTGGCGGTGACCGTGGCGAGCGGCCTGTTCATGCTGCTCGCCCTGGCCGGCGGCTGGGCCGTGCCGCTGATGCCGCTGGCCGACCTGCACGCCGCCTGGGGGCTGGGCGGCTGGGCCGGCATCCTGCTGGCGGCGGTGGCTTACGTGGTGGTGCCGATGTTCCAACTGACGCCGGGTTACCCGGCGAAACCTGCGTGGCGTTTCCCGCTGCTGCTGATGGCGGCGCTGCTGCTGTGGAGCCTGGCCTGGGCCGTCTCCGCCGAAGCGCTGCAGCGTCTGGCGCAGGCTGCGCTGGCCGTCGGCGGCCTGCTCTTCGTCGGGCAGACGATGAAACTACAGGCGGCGCGCCGCCGGGCCCGCCCGGATTCGACTTTCCGCTACTGGCAGGGGGCCTTGTATGCCTCGCTGCTGGCCTTGCTCATGCTGCTGGCGTCGGCCGTGCATCCGCCGCTGGCCGGGATGCCGGCGTGGATGGGTGTGTTCGGCGTCCTGATCCTGCTCGCCGGCCTGTCGGCCTTCATCATCGGCATGCTCTACAAGATCGTTCCCTTCCTGCTGTGGCTGCACCTGCAGCCGCTGGCCCGGCCGGGCAAACCGGTGCCGCCGATGACCAAGCTGCTGGCCGACAAGGATGGACTGGGGCAATGGCGCCTCTATCTGGCCGCGCTGCTGATGGCCGTCGCTGCGGCGATCCGGCCGGACTGGCTGGCCGTGCCGGCCGGACTGTGCCTGATGGCTACGGCCGGCTGGCTGTGGTGGAACCTGGCGGTCGGCGCGCGCAACTATCGACGGGCCCGGCTGGCGGCGGTCAGTGCATGAGCTACGTTCTGCTCAAGCATCTGCACGTCACCTGCGTCGTGCTCAGTGGCACGGGATTCCTGTTGCGCTTGTTCTGGATGTGGCGGCAGTCGCCCTGGCTGCAGCGGCGGATCAGCCGGGTGCTGCCACACGTTGTCGACAGCCTGTTGTTGCTGAGCGCGCTGAACCTGGCCTGGATCAGCGGCCAGTATCCGTTTGCTATGGACTGGCTGACCGCCAAGCTGATCGGCCTGCTGCTCTACATCGGCTGCGGCATGATGGCGCTGAAACGCGGCCGGACGATGGCCATCCGCCTGCGTTTCGGCGGGCTGGCGGTGCTTGCCTACGGCTACATCGTCGCCGTGGCGCTGACCCGCCAGCCGCTGCCCTTTGTTTAGACCACGCCCTGCGCCAGCATTGCGTCGGCGACCTTGACGAAGCCGGCGATGTTGGCGCCATCGACGTAGCTGACCTTGCCGTCGGCGGCACGGCCGTAGCGCAGGCAGGTTTCGTGGATGTCGACCATGATCTGGTGCAGGCGGGCATCGACTTCCTCGCGCGGCCACGACAGGCGCATCGCGTTCTGGCTCATTTCCAGGCCAGAGGTGGCGACGCCGCCGGCGTTGCTGGCCTTGCCTGGGGCGTAGAGCACCTGGCTGGCTTCGAACAGCCGGACCGCGTCAGCGGTCGACGGCATGTTGGCGCCTTCGGCAACGCAGATCACGCCGTTGTCGATCAGCGTGCGCGCATCGCCGGCGTCGAGTTCGTTCTGCGTCGCGCAGGGCAGGGCGACATCGACCGGGATGTGCCAGGGACGGACGCCGGGCAGGAAGGTGGCGCCGACGCGGCCGGCGTAATCGCTGACGCGGCCGTAAAGGTGGTTCTTGACCTCCATCAGTTCGGCCAGCTTTTCGGCGGTGAAGCCTTCCTCGTCGAGAATGGTGCCGCTGGAGTCGGATACGGTGACCACCTTGGCGCCCAGCGCCATGGCCTTTTCAACGGCGTACTGGGCGACGTTGCCGGCGCCGGAGACGCTGACGCGCAGGCCCTCGAAGCTGCGGCCTTGCTGCTTGAGCATTTCCTCGGCGAAATAGACGGTGCCGTAGCCGGTCGCTTCCGGGCGGATCAGCGAACCGCCGAAACTCAGGCCCTTGCCGGTGAATACGCAATCGGCGCGGTTCGACAGCTTCTTCATCATGCCGGCCATGAAGCCGACCTCGCGGCCGCCGACGCCGATGTCGCCGGCCGGCACGTCGGTGTCGCTGCCGATGTGGCGGAACAGTTCGCTGACGAAGGCCTGACAGAAGCGCATCACCTCACCCGGGCTGCGGCCTTTCGGGTCGAAGTCGGAGCCGCCCTTGCCGCCACCCATCGGCAGCGTGGTCAGGGCGTTCTTGAAAGTCTGCTCGAAGGCGAGGAACTTGAGGATCGACAGGTTGACCGAGGGATGGAAACGGATGCCGCCCTTGTACGGACCGATGGCCGACGAGTGCTGGATGCGGTAGCCGCGATTGACCTGGACGTCGCCGTGGTCGTCGACCCAGGAAATACGGAACATGACCACCCGCTCCGGCTCGACCAGGCGGTCGAGCAGGCCCTGTTCGGCGTATTTCGGATGCTGCTGGATGAAGGGCCAGAGGCTTTCGATGACTTCATCCACCGCCTGGTGGAACTCGGGTTGCCCGGGGTTTCGTGCGGCAACATGTTGGGTGAAGTCATGGAATGAGGTGTAGCGCACGATCGGGTCTCCCTTGATGTGATTAGTGTCCTGGTTGTTTTTCTGGCTGGATGACCTCAACCACGGTCAGCCGGCGGGTGCTGCCGCCCGGAAAGTCCCACTCGATCTCCTGGCCAACGCCGAGGCCGATCAAGGCGGCGCCGACCGGCGCAAAAACCGAGACCTTGCCGGCAGCGGCTTCGGCTTCTTCCGGGAAGACAATCTCGATTTCGCGGCTGTTGCCGGTCTCGTGTTCGGTGTAGCGCACGCGCGAGCCCATGGTGACGATGTCGGTTTTCATTGAATCGTCAGGGATAACAATGGCGCGCTCAAGCTCCGCGCGCAGATCCGGGGGCGGCTGGATAGCCATCAGGCGGACGAAATCCATCTCGCTGATGATCAGGTTAGTCTGTTGCATTTAATGTGTTTTTTCTGTTTCGTGTGTTTGGCTCAGCCAAGCAAATTAATGGACCAAGGATGTTAGTTGCACAGGCTGGTCTTGATAAGTCGGCAAGTTTGAATAAGACTGTTTCCATTAAGGAAACAATGGGTGCGCCGTGCACGACATCAACGACATGCTGCTGTTCGCCCAGGTGGTCAAGGCCCGCAGTTTTTCCGGGGCGGCCTTGCGCCTGGGAATTTCCAAATCCCGGGTGAGCAAGTCGGTGGCCCGGCTGGAAGCGGCGCTCGGCGTCCGCCTGCTGCAGCGCAGTACGCGCCGGCTGAGCCTGACCGAAGTGGGCGAGGCCTATTTCGAGCATTGCGACCGCATCCTCGACGAACTGGCGCGCGCCGACAGCACCATCGGCAGCCTGCACCAGACGCCGCGCGGCAAGCTGCGCTTCAGTGCGCCGGTGGCTTTCAGCACGCTGCACGTGGCGCCGGCGCTGGCCGATTTCATGCTGCAGTACCCGGAGCTGTCGGTGGACATGACGATCAGCGACCGCCTGGTCAATCTGGTCGACGAAGGCTACGACCTGGCCTTGCGTATCGCTCCGGAGCCCGGCGGCAACCTGGTCGCCCGGCGCCTGGCGCCGATCCGGCGGAAGATCTGCGCCAGCCCGGCCTACCTGTCGCGCTGGGGCGTGCCGCAGGTGCCTGCCGATCTGGCCCGGCATAACTGTCTCGACTACACCTATCTGACGACGCAGGGTTTCTGGCACCTGCAGGGGCCGGACGGCGACATCTCGGTGCCGGTCTCCGGTTCGCTGCGCATCAACGACGACGAGGCGCTGTCGCAGGCCGTCCTCGGCGGTCTCGGCCTGGCGCTGCTGCCGACCTTCATCATCGGCAGCGAACTGCAGGCCGGAAGGCTGGTCGAAGTGTTGCCGGGCTATGTGCCGATCGAACGCTTCATCTACGCCGTGCATCTGCCGAATCGCCATCTGCCGCTGAAGGTACGCGCCTTCATCGACTTCCTGCAGCAGCGCTTCGGCGAACAGCCTTACTGGGATCAGCCCGGCGAACGCCTGTGGCTGGGCCTGAGTCGATGACGAGGAAATGCCGATGAAACGTCTGTTGATGGTCGCCGGTCTGGTGGCTTGTCTGGGATTGCCGGCGCAGGCCGAGGTGCTGCGCAGCGAACGCGAGGATTTCCGGGTGCGCGTGCTCAGCGAGGGGCTGGTGCATCCTTGGGCGCTGGCTTTTTTGCCCGACGGTCGCATGCTGGTCAGCGAGCGGCCGGGGCGCCTGCGCTTGCTGGCGGCCGACGGTCGACTCGATCCGCGCCCGGTGGCGGGCGTGCCGGCGGTTGCAGCGAGCGGACAGGGCGGTTTGCTCGACGTCGTGCTGCATCCGGACTTTGCCGCCAACGGCTGGATCTACCTGAGCTACGCCGCGGCCGGCGAGGGCGGGGTCGGTACCGAGGTGGTGCGCGGACGCTGGGTGTCCGATGCCGCCGGTCACCGGCTGGAAGACCTGCGGGTGATTTACCGGCAACGGCCGAAATCGTCCGGCGGGCAGCATTTCGGCTCGCGCCTAGTGTTCGACCGGGACGGCTTCCTGCACATCAGCCAGGGCGATCGCGGCACGATGGCGCGGGCGCAGCAGCTCGACGATCTGGCCGGCAAGCAGGTCCGGCTGCACGACGATGGTCGGGTGCCGGCGGACAATCCCTGGCGGGGAGTGGCCGGCGCGCATCCGGAAATCTTCAGCGTCGGCCACCGCAACGTCCAGGGGGCGGCGCTGCACCCGGTCAGCGGCGCTTTGTGGACCCATGAGCACGGCCCCCAGGGCGGCGACGAGATCAATATCGTGCGCAAAGGACGCAACTACGGCTGGCCGGTGATCACTCACGGGGTGAATTACGTGATCGGCACGAAAATCGGCGTCGGCACGCATCGCGAGGGGTTGGAGCAGCCCCTGTACCAATGGACGCCGTCGATTGCTCCGTCGGGCATGGCCTTCTATGTCGGCGAGCGTTTTCCTGCGTGGCGCGGCAACCTGTTCGTCGGCGCGCTGAAATACCAGATGCTGGTCCGCCTGGAACTCGACGGCGAGCGGGTGGTACATGAAGAGCGCCTGCTGAGCGGGCGCGAAGGTCGGATTCGCGATGTCCGTCAGGGGCCGGACGGCTTGATCTACCTGCTCACCGACGCGCCTGACGGCAAGCTGCTGCGTCTTGAACCGGCGCGCTGAAACTCAGGCGCGGTGGTTCATCAGCGCCTTGAGGCCGTTCACGTTGAGAATGCGGATATGCTTCTGCTGCACCGCGATATAGCCTTCTTCCTGGAATTTCGAGAAGGCGCGCGAGACGGTTTCCAGCTTGAGGCCGAGGTAGCTGCCGATTTCCTCGCGCGTCATGCGCAGGTAGAACTCGGCGTGCGAGAAGCCACGTGCGGTAAAGCGCTGTGACAGGTTGAGCAGGAAGGCGGCCAGGCGCTCTTCGGCGCGCATCGTGCCGAGCAGCATCATCACGCCGTGGTCGCGGACGATCTCGCGGCTCATCACCTTGTGGAAGTGGTGCTGCAGGTTGTGGATCTCGCGCGACAGGCTTTCCAGCCGGTTGAACGGGATCGCGCAGATCTCGCTGTCCTCGAGGGCGATGGCGTTGCAGGTATGGTGTTCGGTGCTGATGCCGTCGAGGCCCAGCAGTTCGCCGGCCATCTGGAAGCCGGTCACCTGGTCGCGGCCGTCTTCGAGCAGCACGTCGGTCTTGAAGAAGCCGCTGCGGATCGCGTAGATCGAGTCGAAAGCCTCGCCGGCACGGTACAGGTGATCGCCGCGTTTGATCCGGCGGCGGGTCGAAATGAGGTCGTCGAGACGCTCGAGTTCCTCAAGGCTGAGACCGAAGGGCAGGCACAGTTCGCGCAGGTTGCAGTTGGAGCAGGCCGTCTTGATGACGGTCAGCGTAATTTCCTGATTCAACGGGATTGTGTTGGGCATTGGCAACCTGCGTTGGCTTGATCCATGTCAACCGGAACTGCGATCCATCCCCACATAATCGAGCCTAAACTTGGCGCTATGTTAAATGAATTTCGCAACTGAAAACCTCGTCTTCGATCCACAGATCATTCGCCGTTATGACGTTAACGGCCCGCGTTACACGTCGTATCCCACCGCAGACCGCTTTGTCGAAGCATTCGACTCGGAGGCTGCAGCGCTCTGGCTCGGCAAGCGCAACATCGGCGGTATCAGCCGGCCGCTGTCATTATACTTCCACATCCCCTTCTGCAACACCATCTGTTATTACTGTGCCTGTAACAAGATCATCACCAAGGATCACGGGCGCAGTGCCAAGTACCTGAAGTACCTGGGTAAGGAACTGGCCCTGCAGAGCGCTTCGCTCGAAGGGCGCGACGGTGAGCACGAGGTCATCCAGCTGCATTGGGGCGGCGGTACGCCGACCTTCCTGTCGCACGACGAGATGCGCCAGCTGATGGCCGAGACGCGCAAGCACTTCAAGTTACTCGATGGCGGTGAGTACTCGATCGAAGTCGATCCGCGCAAGGTCGATGCGGCCACCGTGGCCCTGCTCGGCGAACTCGGTTTCAACCGGATGAGCGTCGGCGTCCAGGATTTCGACGAGAAGGTCCAGGTCGCCATCAATCGCGTGCAGAGCGAAGAGGAAACCTTCAACGTGATCAAGGCGGCACGCGCCAGCGGCTTCAAGTCGGTGTCGGTCGACCTGATCTACGGCCTGCCGCACCAGAGCGTGATGGGCTTCAACCGGACCCTGGAGCGGGTGCTGGCGATGGACCCGGATCGTCTGTCGATCTACAACTACGCGCACCTGCCGGGCCTGTTCAAGCCGCAGCGGCGGATTGCCGACGCCGACCTGCCGACGCCGGATGCGCGCCTGCAGATCCTGGCGCTGGCGATCAAGAAACTGACCGATGCCGGTTATGTGTTCATCGGCATGGACCATTTCGCCAAGCCCGACGACGAGCTCGCCGTGGCCCAGCGTCAAGGACGCCTGCACCGCAATTTCCAGGGCTACTCGACCTATGCCGACTGCGACATGCTGTCCTTCGGCATCTCGTCGATCAGCAAGGTCGGGCCGACCTACTACCAGAACGTCAAGACCCTGGACGAATACTACGATCGGCTCGATGCGCCGATGCTGCCGGTGATTCGCGGTATCGAGCTGACCGCCGACGACATCCTGCGCCGTTCCATCATCCAGGCGCTGATGTGTCATTTCGAGCTGTCGATCGAAAGCATCGAGAGCGCGCACCTGATCGATTTCCACAAGTATTTCGCTGCCGAGATCGAGGATTTGCGCGAACTGGAGCGCGGCGGCCTGCTCAAGATCGAGCGCGAATGGATCACCGTGCTGCCGCCGGGACGCATGCTGGTGCGCGTCATCGCCATGGCCTTCGACCGTTACCTGCGCGCCGACCGGCAGCGGACGCGTTACTCGAAAGTGATCTGACGGTGCCGGCGGCGGGGCGGGCGGGTTAAACTTCCCGCCTGTTTCCTGTCCAGCCCTGTTTCATGCCCGATACCGGTTTCCTTGCCCTGTTTCTCGTCGGCCTGCTCGGCGGTGCACATTGTGTCGGCATGTGCGGCGGTATCGTCGGCGCGCTGGCCATGGGCGGCGCGTCGCGCTGGTCGATGCACCTGGCCTACAACGGTGGCCGCATCCTCTCCTATGCCGCTGCCGGCGCCCTCGCCGGTGCCCTCGGTGCGGCCAGCCTGGGGCTGGAAGGGCAGGTGCCGGCGCGGCTGATCCTCTACCTGTTCGCCAACCTGATGCTGATCGCGCTGGGCTTTTACCTGCTCGGCGCGACCCGGGCGCTGGCGTTTACCGAGCGCGCCGGCCAGGCGCTATGGCGCCGCATTCAGCCGCTGACCCGGCGCTTCCTGCCGGCCACCACCGTCCGTCAGGCCTTTCCGCTCGGCTTGCTGTGGGGCTGGCTGCCTTGCGGGCTGGTATACAGCGCGCTGGCCAGTGCGCTGTCGGCCGGTTCGGCCGGGCGTGGCGCCGCCTTGATGCTGGCCTTCGGGCTGGGGACCCTGCCCAATCTGTTGCTCGCCGGCATCCTTTTTTCGAGGCTCAACGAATTTGTCCGCCGGCCCGTGGTCCGTACCTTGTCCGGCCTGCTGATTCTCGGTTTCGGGATTTACGGCCTGTACGCTTTGCCCTATCTGATGGAGAACGTCTGAGGTGACCGACAAGACCCTGCCTGACAGTGCGGAACAGGTGATTGAATTCGCCATTGGCGGCATGACCTGTGCCGCCTGTTCCACGCGCCTGGAAAAAGTGCTCAACCGCCAGGCCGGCATGCAGGCCAACGTCAATCTGGCCGCCGAGCGGGCGCGTGTGCGCCTGAGCGGGGTCGGGCCGGAGGCGGTGATCGCGGCGGTGGCCAAGGCCGGTTTTTCGGCGACCCTGGTCGATGCGGGAACGCGCGAGCGGGAAAAGCAGGAGAAGGAACGGGTCTATCAGCAGGAGGTCCGCCGTTTCTGGATCGCCGTCGTGCTGACCTTGCCGCTGGTTGGTCAGATGATCTTCATGTTCGGCGAGGGCGGGCACGAGAACGAGTTGCCGCGCTGGCTGCAATTGCTGCTGGCGACCCCGGTCCAGCTCTGGATCGGCTGGCGTTTCTACGACGGCGCGGCCAAGGCCTTGCGCGGCGGCGGTGCCAACATGGATGTGCTGGTCGCGCTCGGTACCAGCATGGCCTGGGGCTTCTCGGCCGTGGTCACGGTGTTCGGCCTGCACGATCAGCATGTGTATTTCGAGGCCGGGGCGGCGGTGATCACCCTGGTCCTGCTCGGCAAATTGCTTGAGGCCAGGGCCAAGGCGCGCACCTCGGAGGCGATCGAGTCGCTGATCCGCCTGCGCCCGAAAACCGCCCGCGTCGAGCGCGACGGGCAGTGGCTGGAGCTGCCGGTCGATGCGCTGATGCCGGGCGACATCTTCCTGGTGCGTCCGGGCGAGAGAGTGCCGGTGGATGGCGAGGTCATCGACGGCGACTCCAGCGTCGATGAGGCGATGCTGACCGGCGAGAGCATGCCGGTGGGCAAAGGGGCCGGCGACCGCGTGTTTGCGGCGACAGCCAACGGCCAGGGGGCCTTGCGCTGTCGGGCAACCGGCGTCGGCGAACAGACCCTGCTGGCTGGCATCATCCGCCTGGTCGGCGAGGCGCAGGGCTCGAAGGCGCCGGTGCAGCGCCTGGCCGACCGCATTTCCGGGATATTCGTGCCGGTGGTCTGTTTGATCGCGCTGGCGACCTTTGTCGCCTGGTGGTGGATCGGTGGTGAATTTGCCGAGGCGCTGGTCAATGCGGTTGCCGTGCTGGTCATTGCCTGTCCGTGTGCGCTCGGCCTGGCGACGCCGACGGCGATCATGGTCGGCACCGGCCAGGGCGCCCGCGCCGGCATCCTGGTGCGCAACGCCGAGGCGCTCGAACGCGCCCAGAAGATCGGTGTCCTGGTGCTCGACAAGACCGGGACGCTGACCTGCGGTCAGCCGCAGGTCACCGACGTGGTGCCCATGGCTTGCAAGCGCGAGGAAGCCTTGCGCCTGGCGGCGGCGCTCGAACACCAGTCCGAGCATCCGCTGGCGCGTGCCGTGGTGGCGGCGCATGGCGACGGAGAACTGCCGCCGGTGACTGATTTCCGGGCGCTGGCCGGACACGGTGTGAGCGGCGAAGTCGATTCCCGCGTCTTGCGACTCGGTTCGCCGGCCTGGTTCGGGCTGGACGACGATGCAGCGATTGCCGAACTGCAGTCGGCCGGCAAGACGGTCGTGGTGCTGGCGGAAATGAATGGCGAGACGCCGGCCTCGGTGCTGGCGCTGATCGCCATCGCCGACGCGCTGCGGCCGACGTCGCGGCAGGCCGTGGCGCAGTTGCGAGCGCAAGGCATACGCGTGGTGATGCTGACCGGTGACAATGTGGCGACCGCCGCGGCGATTGCCGCGCAGGCCGGCATCGACGAATTCCGCGCCGGCATCCTGCCCGGCGACAAGGCGGCGGCGATCAATGCCCTGAAGTCCGCAGATGCTCTGGTGGCCATGGTTGGCGACGGGGTCAACGACGCGCCGGCGCTGGCTGCGGCCGATGTCAGCTTCGCCATCGGTGCCGGTTCGGATACGGCCATCGAGGCCGCCGACCTGACCCTGATCCGCAACGACCTGCGTGGTGTGGCTGACGCCATCGCCTTGTCCAGGGCGACTTTGGGCAAGATCCGGCAGAATCTGTTCTTTGCTTTCGTTTACAATGTTTCGGGTTTGCCGCTTGCGGCAATGGGCTTGTTGAATCCGGTTATTGCCGGCGCTGCGATGGCAATGAGTTCGGTCTCTGTGGTGACCAACTCCTTGCTGCTCAAGCGCTGGCGGCCGCATGGCCTGAAACGATAGAAGGGAAAGTGGCGTAGCGATGACCGGGGTGGCCAGTGAAGGAACCAACTTGTTTCAGGCCACCATGGAGGCGGCGCAGGTCGGCATCTTCGTTCTCGGCGGCGGGCGCTTCATTTACGTCAATCCTTTCATATGCGAGCTGTTCGGTTACAGCGCCGAGGATTTTCAAAGCCGTATCGGTCCGCTCGACCTGGTTGTTCCCGAACAGCATGACCTGGTCCGCGAACAGATGGCCCTGCGTGCCGCCGGGGTGCCGGGGAAGGCGTACGAACTGACTGCCCGGCGCCAGGATGGCTCCTTGTTTACCATGTCGGTCCTCGGTATGCCGGCAACTTTCGGCGATCTGCCGGTGTCGGTGGGCACGGTGCTCGACGTCACCGAGCGCAAGAACGCCGAACGGCGCATCCGCGAGCTGGCCGATTTCGACGCCCTGACCGGCTTGCCCAACCGGCGCCTGCTGCATGATCGCATGGCGCAGATGATTGCTTCGGCCGAACGCGATGGCGGCACTGCTGCCCTGATGTTCCTCGACATCGACCACTTCAAGCGGGTCAACGATTCACTGGGCCACAGCGTCGGCGATGATCTGCTGTGCGCGCTGGCGCAGCGCTATACCGGCGTCGTGCGCCGGGTCGATACGCTGGCGCGCCTGGGGGGCGACGAGTTCATCATCCTGCTGCCCGATGTCAGTGCTGCCAGCGCGGCGGATGTCGCCCGCCGGGTGCTGGAAATCGCCGGCTCGTCGTTCTCGGTCGGCGGGCACGAACTGACGGTGACTTCGTCGATCGGCATCAGCCTGTATCCGCAGGACGGCAGGGATATCGACACCCTGCTCAAGAACGCCGATACGGCGATGTACAAGGCCAAGGAGCTCGGGCGCAACACCTTCCAGTTCTATTCCCGGGAGATGAACACGGCGACGCTGGAACGGCTGATGATGGAGAGCAGCCTGCGTCATGCGCTGACCGGTGACGAATTCGAGCTGCACTACCAGCCGCTGGTCTGCCTGCGCAGCGGCGAGATCGTCGGCGTCGAGGCGCTGATCCGCTGGTGCCACCGCGATCTCGGGGTGATCATGCCGGATCGCTTCATTCCGGTGGCCGAGGAAACCGGCATGATCAACCCGATCGGCGACTGGGTCCTGTTCGAAGCCTGTCGCCAGGCGCAGGCCTGGATCGATGCCGGTCTGTCCTTGCGGACCATGGCCGTCAACGTGGCGCCGGTGCAGTTCCGCCAGGCCGGATTCGTCGAAATGGTCGCCGGTGCCCTGGGTACCACGGGGCTGGCCGCTGAGCGCCTGGAACTCGAATTGACCGAACGGACGGTGATGCACGACGCGGAATTTACCCTCGGCACCCTGTCGGCACTCAATCGCATGGGCGTTTGCCTGTCGCTCGACGATTTCGGCACCGGTTACTCTTCGCTGGCCTACCTGAAGCGTTTTCCGGTCGGCAAGCTGAAGATCGACCGTTCCTTCATCATGGACCTGGAGACTGATGCAGATGACCGGGCGATTGCGTCGACCATCGTCAACATGGGCAGCAGCCTGCGCCTGACCGTCCTCGCTGAAGGCGTGGAGACTGCCGAGCAGCTCGCCCTGCTGCGCCAGATGGGGTGCAGCATGGTTCAGGGGTATCATTTCAGTCGTCCCGTGACGGCAGCCCGGATGACCGAACTGCTGCGCGATCAACCCTTTCGTTACGAGAAATGAGCCATGGAAAATACCGAGATCAGCATCGGCGGCATGAGCTGCCAGGGGTGCGTTAAGAACATTACCGGCGTCCTGAGCGCGCTGTCCGGCGTCGCGACGGCCGAAGTGTCGCTGGAAAAGGCCGCGGCGACAGTGGCTTTCGACCCGCAGGCGATTTCCCGGGCTGAATTGCTGGCGGCGATCGAGGATGCGGGGTTCGATGCCGAGTGACGCCCGTGATTCCTCGCCTGAGGAATCCTGTGTCCTGATGGCGGGCGTGGCAGAAGGGCTGACGATGGCCGATGTGGAACAGCAACTTCGGCTGCTCAGATCCCTGGCTGGTGTGCATCTTGCCGAAACCTGGAACGGCAAGGCGTTTTCGGCGGGTGAGATGCAGGCTTTTGTGCTGCCGGATACTTCACGATTCGATGGCTACCCGTTCGTCCTGCAGGTCCTGATGTCACGGGATGCGCTGGTCGGTGTCCTGTCAAGCATGCTGCAAATGGGGTGCCAGAGGATTGTAAAAATACAACATTAGGGGCGCTGATATGCCCGCATATGTTGTGTTTTTTGTCACAAATTTGTAAATGATATATATTATCAACCGCAATTAGAAGCAAGCCAGCCGCCAGCCAGCCAGCTTTTCCCCAACCGTATCGCTGTTGGGGCACCCGTCAGGCGGTTGGGCATAGGGTTTGTCACCAGCTTTTCGGATTGTCCCGCGCAGCGTGTTTCCAAGGATACGACTGTGAAACGAAAAGCCCGTCATGTGATGGTTCCGGCAAGCTTCCGGACCAATTCCCCTTCCTATACCAAGACCAGCATCGCCATCGGCATTTCTACCGCCATGCTGGTACCGGTTTCCGCCATCGCCGACGAAACGGCCAAGGAGACGGAAATGGCCACGGTGACCGTGGTTGAGCGTGTGATTGATCACAATCCTTACGCCGAACCGGATGCGCCTTACAAGGCCCGTATTTCGGGCGACGAGCGGTACAAGCGTCCGCTGGCCGAAGTGCCGGCAAATATTTCGGTGTTGACCAAAACCCAGATTGAAGATTCCGGATATACCGACTTGCGCGAGATTCTCGATACGCAACCCGGTATCACGCTGGGCACCGGTGAGAACGGCAATGCCTTCGGTGACCGCTACATCATCCGTGGCCAGGAAGCTCGTAGCGACGTCTTTGTCGATGGTTTGCGCGACCCCGGCATGACCACGCGCGAAAGTTTTGCCGTCGAGCAAATCGAGATTTCGAAGGGGCCGAATTCCAGTTTCGCCGGCCGTGGTACGGCGGGCGGTGCAATCAACTCGATTACCAAGCAGGCAACGCTTGATTACGATTTCACCAAAATTTCTGGTGCCATCGGCACCGATCGCCACACCCGGGTGACTCTCGATGCGAATCATGTGCTGAATGACACCGTGGCGTTGCGGGCCAATGTTCTCTACGGCTATGAAGAGGTGCCAGATCGCGATCCGGCTGATCGTACCCGCAAGGGCCTGGCCCTGTCAGGCTTGTTCAAGCCCAGTAGCGATTTGAGTGTCATCGTTGATTATTACGGTGTACGTGCTGACGATAGCCCGGATCTTGGCAGCTATCTGGTCGGCACCGTGCCCGATCGCAAGCCCGCCACGAATGTTCCAGCTTACCTGCAGAAACAGGACTTCCTGACCTCCGAAGTCGATACCCTCACTGCCCGGATCAAGTACGCGTTCAGTCCTGAGCTGCGCCTGACCAATGCCACGCGTTATGGCAAGTCGGATAACGGTTATGTTGTTACCGGGGCCGGTTCGGCGACGACGGGCGCGAATAACCCTGGTGGGGTGTACGCAACGGCGACCTTGTCGACCCACAATGGCTGGCAGGAAGTGGAATACCTGGCAAACCAGACCAATCTCTACTGGGACAGGGTGCTTGGTGGTCTGAAGCATGAGTTCATCTTCGGCCTGGAATTGACCGATCACAAAGTCAAGGGGGGTGTCTACAGTTTGAGCAGTAGTGGACAGAACTGCATCACCGGGACGGGCTCTGTATTGAATGCCTGGTGTATTTTTGATGCCAACGGTGCAGTGGTGAATGGCTTGAATACCCTTATGAATCGCGGGGTCAGCAAAGGTGGCTTGAACAAGGACTGGCGTGCCAAGGCGGTTGCAGTATCGATCATGGATACGGTGGATCTTAGTGATAAATGGACGGCTTTTGCGGGCGCCCGCTACGACCGAACCTCGATTTCTCTCAAAACACTAAACGCTACGACTGGCGCACTGACCGGGGATTACGACTATAGCGTTGGCATGTGGAACGGCCATCTGGGTCTGACTTACAAGGTATTGCCTTATGCGACGATCTACGCCACTTATTCAACAGCCAAGGATCTCAACGGCGGAGAGTCCGATGTGGGAACCAGTGCGGGTTACGGTGGACTGATCACCTTGAATGGCGAGGCTGCCCCTGCCAAACCGGAGAAGACCGAGAACCTTGAACTGGGTACCAAGTGGGATCTGTTTGGCGGGAAGTTGCTGGCGACCGCTGCCATTTTCCAGATTGACAAGACGGGCGTCATGGAAGGAAATGGCTACACCGCAACCGGTACCGTCAATAGCGGCGGTAACCGTGTGCGTGGCGTGGAGTTCGGTCTCGCCGGCAATCTGACCAGCAAACTGAGTGCTCATGCGGGCGTGACCTTCATGGAATCGGAAGTGACCAAGTCGGCAACAGAGAATCGTGTCGGCAAGACGCTGAGTAATTTCGCCGATGTTTCTGCATCGGCGCAATTGCGTTACCAGGCAACACCGAAATTCGCCTTTGGTACGGCGGTCAAATACGAAAGCGAGAAGTATGCAGGTCAGCCTGATACGGCGGCTTCGTTCAACGCGACAACCGGTGAGTACACTCAGCCGGTTCCTGCCTATACCGTCTGGGATCTTTTCGCTGACTACCGTCTCGACAAACAGACTCGCTTGCGCCTGAACGTCGGCAATGTCTTCAATGAGGACTATTACCTTGCCGCCTACCAGTCAGGACGCTTTCTGTACAAGGGTGACGCCCGTAATGCCCGTTTGACTTTGAACTACGAGTTCTAAACTGGCCAGCCAACGATACGGGTGACGCCAGTCGGCTCGCCCGTATCGTTCTTGAAAAATCCATCCTTTCATTCCATGGCTGCCCTCAATTCCATCCCTGGTGAAGTCCATTGTGCTCAGGATTACGAAATCCTGGCCCGACACTTCCTGAGTGAGGCCGATTACGCTTATATCGCCGGGGGCTGCGGTCGGGATTCGACCTTGCGGGCCAACCGTGAGGCCTTTGACTCGGTACGCCTCTGGCCGCGTCTTTTGCGTGACGTCCGGCATGGGCACCTGGCGAGCACGCTGTTGGGCCATGCGCTGCCGCATCCAATCATGCTGGCACCGCTGGCGTATCAGACACTTGCGCATCCGCAAGGAGAAATCGACGTTGCCCGGGCGGCTGCGGCGACCGATAGCTGCCTGATCCTGAGTACCCTGTCGGGGCGCAGCATCGAGGAAACCATGCCGCATGCGGGTGAGGCACGCTGGTTCCAGCTTTATTTCCAAGCTGATCAGGCAGCAACACTGGATCTTGTCAGGCGTGCGGAGTCTGCAGCTTGCCAGGTGCTGGTGGTGACCCTGGATACGGCGATAAAACTGCCGAGTCTTGGGGCATTGCGTAGTGGCTTTTCCATGCCGGCGCGGGTTGTTGCCGCCAATCTGACGAATTATCGAGTGCCCGCACAGCTTGCGCTGGCGCGGGGGCAGAGCCGCATTTTCCAGGGGGCCATGGCCGGTGCTCCCAATCTCGATGACCTGCGCTGGCTGCTCGGGCAGACCCGGCTGCCGATTGTCGTCAAGGGCGTACTGCATCCGGAGGATGCGTTGATGCTGAAAGCGATGGGGATCGCCGGGCTGGTCGTTTCCAATCATGGTGGCCGTTCGCTCGATGGCGCACCGGCGAGCCTGGAGGTGCTGCCAGCGATACGCGCGGCGGTGGGGCCCGGCTATCCCCTGTTGCTCGATAGCGGTATCCGTTCGGGTACCGATATTTTCCGGGGGCTGGCTGCGGGAGCCAACGCGGTACTGGTTGGCCGCCTGCAGGTCTATGCCTTGGCGGTCGCGGGCGCATTGGGCGTGGCTCACATGCTGCGCCTGTTGCGCGAGGAGCTCGAGGCATGCATGGCCCAGGCGGGCTGCGCCACATTGGCCGACATTGGCCCGCAAATGATTTATCGAAACAAGGACGAGGCTTAAATAATGTTGATTCCGATCGAAGGCGTCCTCAGCAAGGACGAAGTGAAACAGTTCCGCGATTTGCTCGACGCTGCTGACTGGCAGGATGGTCTGAAAACGGCCGGTACGCTGGCCCGGGCGGTCAAGCGCAACCTGCAACTGGAGGATGGTTCGCCGTTGGCGGTCGAGCTTGGCAACCGCATCCTGAGGAAGCTTGGTGGTAACCCGCTGTTCATCTCGGCGGCCTTGCCGGCGCGCATTTACCCGCCCAAGTTCAACCGCTACGCCGACGGCGGTACCTATGGTGCGCATGTCGATAGCGCGGTGATGCAGGTGCCGGGAACGTCGGTTTCGGTGCGCAGCGACCTGTCGGCAACCTTGTTCCTGGCCGAGCCGGAAGAATACGATGGTGGCGAATTGGAGATCGAAGGTCCGTTCGGCATCCAGGCGGCCAAGCTGGAGGCTGGCGACATGGTGCTCTACCCGTCGAGCAGCCTGCACCGGGTGACGCCGGTGACGCGCGGGGCGCGTGTCGCCTCCTTCATGTGGATCCAGAGCATGGTCCAGAACGACAGTTCGCGCACCTTGCTCTTCGACCTTGATCAGGCCATCCAGGGCATGACCGGCGTGGTGCCGCCCGACGATGAGCGCTTGCTCAAGCTGACCGCCGTTTATCACAACCTGCTGCGTCAGTGGGCGCAGCCGTAAAGGGAAGCAAAGCAATGATGAAACAACTTTTTCCCTTGCTGGTTGCCTTGCTCTCGCTGAACGCAGCACAGGCCCAGGAGAAGGTGCTGAATCTCTATTCAGCCCGCCATTACCAAGCCGATGAGGCCTTGTACAACGATTTCACCAAGCAGACCGGCATCCGCATCAACCGTATCGAAGGCAAGGCGCACGAATTGCTCGAGCGCATACGCAACGAAGGGGTGAACAGTCCGGCCGACGTCTTCATCACCGTGGACGCTGCCAGTCTGGCCGTGGCCAACGCCTGGGGCATCTTCGCTCCGGTCAAGTCGGCCGTGCTGGAGAGCCGGATTCCCGCGCACCTGCGCTCGGATACCTGGTTTGCCTTCTCGACCCGGGCGCGGATGATCATCTACAACAAGCGCAAGCTCAAGGCCGAGGATGTACCGACCTATGAGTCGCTTGCCGATCCCAAGCTGAAGGGCATGTACTGCAGCATTCCCGGTGGGCATATCTACAACCTGACCTGGGTTGCCGCACAAGTGGTTCATCATGGCGAAGCCAGGGCGGAGGATTGGGCGCGTGGTCTCGTTGCCAATCTGGCACGCAATCCCAGAGGTGGGGATACCGACCAGATCAAGTCGGTGGCCAGCGGCGAATGCGGCGTGGCTGTCTCGAACAGCTACTACCTGGCCCGGATGATGGCTTCGGAGCGGGTCGAGGACCGCAACCTGGTCAAGCGGCTCGGTATTGTCTGGCCGAACCAGAATGACTACGGCACCCACATCAACGTCTCTGGTGGCGGTATGGTCAAGACCAGCCGCAACCGCGAAGCGGCGCTGCGTTTCCTCGAGTACCTGGCCAGTGACGAGGCTCAACGTTATTTCGCCAACGGCAACAACGAGTGGCCGGCGGTGCCGACGGTCAAAGTGCATAACGAAGAACTGGCCGAACTTGGTCAATTCAAGCCGGATACAACGGCGCTGGTGACGATTGCCAACCAGTTGCCGGCAGCACAGAAACTGCTGGACAGGGTAGGGTATCGCTGAACAATGAAAAACGGGAACCTCAAGGTTCCCGTTTTTCATTGACCTGGGTGATCAGGCCGCCATTCGCATGAGCTTGCTCGGTTTGCCCTGCTGGCCATGTACTTCCTTGAGACATTCATGCGCGCACGAAGCACAGCGGCCGCAGTCGCGGGTGACACCGAGGTCACGGCGCAGGTCCTTGAGCGTGCGCGCGCCGCTTTCCGCGGCTTCGCGGATTTGGCGATCTGTGACTGCCTGGCAAACGCAAACGTACATGACACGTCTCCGTGGAGATTCAAATAGGAATAATTTGCATTCTATACAGATGCGAATGAATGTCAATAAACTTTGAGCGATTTGTTGTCTTGACGACAATTCCCGCCCCGTGGCCTCGTTGTCGCAAAAAGAATGCCCGGAAGGCGGGCAATAAAAAACCGCGGACTAGCCGCGGTTTTACCTGGGTGAAAGGCGGGTTCAGCCTTCGCCCGGCTCCATGTGCGCCTGCAGGTAGTTCGGCAGGGTGACGTCCTTGATCAGCGATTGCTGGGTTTCCAGCCAGTCGATGGCTTCCTCGCAGTGTTCGAGCAGGTCTTCGAGCAGCTCGCGGCTGACGTAGTCCTGGAGTTCCTCGCACAGGGCAACGGCTTCGATCAGCAGCGGGCGCTGGATGGTCTGCTCGTACTTCAGGTCGCCCTGCAGGCATTCGACGACGTTCTCGCCAATCATCAGCTTGCCGAGGTTCTGCAGGTTGGGCAGGCCTTCGAGGAAGAGGATGCGCTCGATCAGCTCGTCGGCTTCCTTCATCACCCGGATCGACTGCTTGTACTGGTAGTCGTTGAGCTTTTCCAGGCCCCAGTTACGGAACATGCGGGCGTGCAGGAAATACTGGTTGATCGAGGTCAGCTCGTTCTTGAGGACCTTGTTGAGGATGTCGATGACCTTCTTGTCGCCTTTCATGTCGCGCTCCTCAGGCCGGGCTGCCCGAGCCCATCTGGCTCTGCAGGTAGTTTTGCAGTCCGACCAGTTCGATCAGGCGCAATTGTTTTTCCAGGAAGTAGGCGTGGTCGACTTCGGTGTCTTCCAGTTGCACCGCCAGCATGTCGCGGGAGACGTAGTCCTGGGCCTTCTCGCAGGCAGCGATGGCCTTCTTGAGGTCGCCGTCGACCTGGTATTCGAGTGCGAGGTCGGCCTTGAGCATTTCCGGAACGGCTTTGCCGACCTTCATCGGGTTACGCTTGGACAGGTCCGGTTTGCCCTCGAGAAAGAGGATGCGCTGGATCAGCGCGCGGGCGTGCTGGCGTTCGTGGTCGGATTCGTGGATCGACTTCTGGGCCAGTTCGTTGAGACCCATGTCGGCGTACATCTCGCCGTGGATCAGGTACTGGTCAACGGCAGTCAGTTCGCCGGTCAGCAATTCATTGAGGATGTCGATGATCTTCTTGTCGCCCTTCATGGCATTTCTCCTGAGAATGAGGGGTGGCTGGCTGGCGTGACGCGGCTGGCTTGCCGTGGGCCGGATTGTAAGAGCTAAGACGATCGAATTGAAGCAATGTTCCCGAAAAAGTGCTTTATTTACAATGAACTACGAACCGTTCTCATTTGTGTTGTCAGCTTGCCCTTTACCGATCGCCCAGACGATAGGCGCCTGGCCGAGATGACGGCGCAGCGCAGCATTGACCCCGGCTGCCGTGAGTTCGGCGATACGCGCGTCGTGCGTGGCGTCCCAGGTAGCGTCGCGGCCGGTCTGCAGCATCGCCGCCAGGCGGTCGGCATAGGTGGTTTCTGCCTGCACGGCGCGGCGCCGGCTTTCCTGCCAGCGGGCGATACCGGCAGTGACTTCCTGCTCGCTGAAGCCTTCGGCGAGCGCCCGCGCCAGTTCTTCGCGGAGGATGTCGCGGGCACGCTCGGCCTGGTCGCTGGCGACGCTGGCGGCGATCGTCAGGCGGGCGCGGGCGTCGAAGGGGTTGGCCGCGAGCGCGGCATTGACGCTGTAGGCCAGGCCTTCCTGCTCGCGCACACGCACACGTAGGCGACTGCTGGCGTCGCCGCCGAGCAGGCGGACGGCGAGCGCCAGGGGCAGGTAATCTTCGTCGTCGTCGCGCAGCGGTAGCTGGCTCAGGCCGACGACATCGGCGTTCGGGAAAAGCCCCTGTGCGACCACGATGGCGTCGGTGTCCACCTGCTCCGGCGCTGTCGGCTGGGCGATTCTGGCGTAGGGTAGCGTGGCTTGCGGCAAGCTTTGCAAGCTCTGCCAGAAGCCCTGGACTGCTGCCTCGTCGAGGTCACCGACAGCGGCAATGCGCAATTGCGAACGGCCGCCGAAATCGGCGATGCAGCGACGCACGTCGTCGAGGCTCAGGGCGCGCAGTTCAGCCAGTTGCTCGGCCACCGTGCGTTGGCGGTTGGGGTGTTCGGGCGGATAGTTGTTGAAGCGCAGCATGGCCTGCCGGTTTGCCAGTTCACCCGGGTGCTTCTGGCTGGCCTCAAGGCTGGCGATCTCCATCGCCCGGATGCGCTCGAAGGCGGCTTCCGGCAGCGCTGGCTGGCGGCGCACGGCGAGCAGTAGTTCGAGTGCAGGGCCGAGCTCGGCCGGTGGTGCGGTCAGGCTGATCCGGCCGAGGCTCTGGCTGGCCTGCGCCTGCAGCGTGGCGAGTTTGCGCCCGAGTTCGCTGCGTTCGATGCCGGCGCCGCCCTCGGCGAGCAGGCTGCCGGCAACCCGGCAGGCAGTCTGGCGCCCGCGCAGCGATTCGCTGTCGCCGAAATCGTTGGCAATCACCAGCCGCGCCCGGCCGTCCTGCGTCCGCCGTGAGATCAGCACGGCTTTGGCCGACGGGTCGGCCAGCGGGATGGCGACGGTGGCGGCGGCGAGCTCGGCCGGCGATTCCGGTAACGGGTCGATGGCCAGCTTCGGTATCGGCCAGTCGCGTTTGCCGTGGGCCTCGACCAGCGTCCGCCCGGGCACCGCCGCCGGCGGTTCCGGCGTACGCAGTGGCGGCCCGTGGTGGAGCAGGGCTTCGGCCGGGGCAACACCGGCGATCCAGTGGCGCAGCGCGGCGTTGATCTCGTCCAGCGTCAGCGCGGCGACGATGTCGCGCTCGACGAAGAACAGGCGCCAGTCGCCGGCGACCTCGGCAGCCGAGAGGGCGCTGGCGGTCGTCTCGGGCGAAAGCCGGGCGCGGTCGAACTGGCGCAGGCGGCTGGTGCGCACGCGCTTGAGCTGGGCAGCATCGATGCCATGGCGGGCGAAATGGTCGACCGCCTCGCGCAAGGCGGCGGCCAGCGTTGCCGCGTCGGCGTCTTTATCGTGGCTGACATTGGCGATCAGTAGTGAGTATTCGGGGCGGTCCTGCACGACGCAGGCGGTGCCGAGGGCCAGGCGCTTCTCGTCGACCAGCGTTCGCCGCAGGCTGCCCCAGCTGTCGGCGCATAGCGCCGGCAGCGCCAGGTCGACGGCCAGCGTCTGGCGGTCGCTGGCGCCGGGCAGCAGCCAGGCCGCAGCGGCAACGGTGCTGCCACTTTCGCGGTAAATCTCGGCGCGCTGGCGCAGGCGTTCGGCCTCCTCGCGGGTCCATGTGGCCGGTGGCGGGCCGGGCGGGTTTTGGGCCGGCGCGAACAGTTGACCGGCAAGGTCGAGCACGCGCGGCGCGTCGAACTTGCCGGTGACGATCAGGACTGCGTTGTCCGGCCGGTAGTGGCGGCGGTGGAAAGCCTGCAGCGCGGCAAAGGGGGCGTTCTCGATATCGCTGCGGGCGCCGATGGTCGGCCGCCCGTAGCCATGCCAGAAGAAACTCTGACGTTGCAGGGCGCGGGCGACCAGGCTGCCCGGGTTGTTGTCGTTACGTTCGAGTTCGTTGCGCACGACGGTCATCTCGCTGGCCAGGTCGGCGGCGCTGAACGTCGGGCGCAGGAAGCGGTCGGCCTCGATGCGGATCAATTCATCGACTTTTTCCGGCTCGGCGCGCACGGTGGCGAAATAATTGGTGCGGTCGGTGTTGGTGGTCCCGTTCCAGGTCGCGCCCAGGGCCGTCAGCGCCTGCTTGAGGTCGTGGTGGCGGCCGGCACCCTTGAACAGCATGTGTTCGAGCAAGTGCGCCATGCCGGTTTCGCCATAGCCTTCGTGCTTGCTGCCGGTCTTGACCAGCAGCTCGACGCGCGTCGTCGGCGCATCGGGAAAGGGCGCCAGGATCAGGCGAAAGCCGTTGTCCAGCCGATACGAAGAAAAGCCGCCGGCACGGGCTTCGGGCTGCCAGGGCGAGGCCGCGACCAGTGCCGGCAGCGCGGCGACGGCGAGAATGGCGAGTCGGCGCATCAAAGTGTCTTCAGGAAAGCTTCAAGCGCCTGCATTTCGCGCTCGTCGAGCTCAAGCGGCTTGACCAGTGTTGATGTCACCGGGAAGCGCGGATCCTTGGCCTGTGCCTCGTTGGCGGGTTTGGGGTGGAACATGCCGGCGTTGTACATGTTGACGATGCCGCGCAGCGAGCGGAACAGTCCGTTGTGCATCCACGGGCCGCTACGCGAGATGTTGCGCAGCGTCGGCGTCTTGAACTTGCCGACATCCTCGTTCTTGCCAGTGACGTTGTAGCGGCCGAGGTCTTCGTATTTACGCCCGAAGTAGGTCAGGCCGAGGTTGTGGAATTCGTTGTCGTTGAGTGCCGGACCGCTGTGGCAGGTCATGCAGCGTGCCTTGGTGCGGAACAGGTGGAGGCCGAGCAGTTGGCGGTCGTCGAGTGCCTTGTGATCGCCGTCGATGAAGGCGTCGAAGGCGGTACGCTCGGCAACCAGCGTGCGCTGGTAGGCGGCAAGCGCGCCCTGGATGCGTTCCAGCGTCACCGCGCTGTCGCCCCAGGCAGCGGTGAATTCCTCGGCGTAACCGGGGATCGCCGCCAGCTTGGCCGGCAGTTCCTTGAGCTCCATTGCCATCTCGGCCGGGTCGGCGATCGGGCCGAGCGCCTGGTGTTCCAGCGTCGGCGCGCGGCCGTCCCAGAACAGGCTGCTGGCGCCGGCGACGCCGACCAGCGCCGGCGCATTGCGCCGGCCTTGACGCCCTTCGTGGCCGGGCGTGACCGCCAGCGTATCGGCGTAGGCATGCTCGGGGCGATGGCAGGAAGCGCAGGCGATCTTGCCGGACGCCGACAGTGCCGGATCGAAGAACAGACGGATGCCGAGCTTGAGCATCGGGTAGGAAATCATGGATGGCAGGTCGGGCGTTTTTGCCGACGCCATCTCCTGCCAGGCGACCTGACCTTCGACCTGCGGCGCCGGCCACTCGGCCAGCGGCCGGGCGTAGGCCTGGCGCAGGCAGCCCGGGTCGCGGCCATCTAGCGGTTGGCGACAATCGCTGGCTGCGGAGGCGAGGAACGGCAGGCCAAGGATGATCAAAGGGAGAATTTTTTTCATGGCATTCGGGAGTGAAGGCGCCGGCGTTTTCGGCCGGCGCACGTCGACAGTGAAGAAGTCAGAAACGGTAGCCAAGCTCTACCCAGAACTGGCGGCCGATTTCGTAGGTGGGGATGGTGCTGGAACTGACACTGCTTTGGGCAACCGAAGCCTTATCGAGTACGTTGAAGACATCGAAATTGACGAAGAAGGCTTGATCACGAGTTGTCGGGTATTCCCAGCCGAGGCGCAGATCCCAGGTAAGGGCGGGCTTGTAGCTGCGCTCTTCCCAGACCGCGATTTGTATTCCTTCATGGAATACCCCCGAGGTGTTGGCTGAGGCAACTTGACCGACGGCTTTGTAAGCCGCGCGATAGCGAAGGAAGTTCGACCAGGTGAGATTCCATTGCGGGATCCTGGTTTCGGTGCTGAGACGCAGAGTCCATGGGCGGTTGAAGTTTTCTGCCGGACGATCGGTATAGCGCATCACGCTGCCCTTGTACTGAATGTACGGGTTGGCAAGGTAAATGTCGGTGTCGGTGTCAATGTAGTCCGGGGCGTTACTCTTGCTCTGCCACCAGTCAAGGGCCAATTGGCCTTTGGTTCGGGTGCCGAGCCAGCTAAACTCTTCAAGCGGAGTCACTGTGAATGACACAACGTCGGTTTCGCTCTTGCCACCGTTGGTGTATGTCGTATAGCTACTGGAGAGATTGGTCGGGTCGGTAGACGGTTCGCCGATGCTGCTGCCCTTGACCTGGATGATTTGGTCTCGGCCCTGACGATGGACATATTTCAGGCGGTAGTTGAACCCTCGCCATTGTTGTTCGATGCCGGCCATCAGCTCGTCGTCGTAAGGAATATCGAGCTGATTGAACTTCATGTTGTCGGCGGCCCTAGTGCCCACCGTCCAGGTGGAATCAACGGTGTTTCGCTGCTCGCTGTTGTAGCGCAGACGGTTGCGCCCCTCGCGCAGACGCAGGCCGGTGATGTTGCGGCCATAGTAACGATTGACGCCGGCATTCAGGATGGTGGTGCTGTCGGCGAACAGGTCATACTTGATGGCCAGTCGCGGGGCGACAGTCGTTTTGTTGGTGTAGTCGTCGCCGTCCACTCGAACGCCAGGACGCAAGGATAGGCGCCCGATTTCCAAATCATCCTGTAGCCAGGCGCCCCATTGGGTGACGGTGAAATCAAATTCCCCCTTGGCGAAACGGGTGCGCCGCGTCAGGAGTTGACCAGGCCATCCGTTGACTGTGGTGCCCAGCGAACAGGCATCGACCACGACACCGCTACTGTTGGTGCAGGTAGCTGTCGAAACTGGTGTCGTGTAGGTACTGTTTTCGGTCAGGCGTTTGTAGTTGACCTGTTGGTGAGAAAATTCGAAGCCGCTCTGGATGCTGTGTTGCATGCCGAGAAGATTGAATGTGTTCCAGTCGCCGCTGGCCTTGTAGCGCCATGTCTTTTGCTGTTGCTCGATATCTCCGTAGCCTCCTTCAAGACTGCTGGTGCTTGCGGTGTTGCCGATACCCCAGAATTTGCTCGAGGATTTTCGCCAGGTGTACCAGTCATCGAAATCCGAGTCTCGGGATTGATCGAATTCGCTATAGGAAAGGCTCTGATTGAATTTGACCGCGTCGCCATCCCATTTGGCAGCCAGCGTTAACAGTTTCCCTCCGTTACGGGTCTCGAAAGAGGAATTGGCAGCATTGCCTCGCCAGTAGGTGTTTTGTTCCGGTGCATGTGTGATGCTGCCTTCCAGGTCAAGCCGGCTGACTGGTTTCCAGAATGCTTTGAGAAAATAGTTGTCGATCGAGCGTTCCTGGTCTCGCTTCTGGACCCCCATGGTTGCTACGTTGGTAGACGAGTAGAAACTCGTCGGAACGGTCGAACGCTTCTGCGAGATGTTGGCCATCAGCCCGAAGTTTTCTGTCAGATGGCCCTCCAGCGTGGCACGCAGGATGGTTTTTTCGAACTCGGGTTGATCGAAGTGCGACGAGGAATTCTCAAAATCCTGCTGTTCTCTGTCGTCAATGTGATAGCGGGTCCACGAGGACCGCGACATCTGGTAGGAAATCTTGCCGCGCAGTTCCTTGCTGGGTTTGCGCGTTTTGGCTTCGACAACGCCCCCATTGAATTGGCCGTAGGACGCGGGTACGTTGCTGTCGTACACAGTGATGCTGTCGAGCAAGTCGGTGTCCAGGGCCAAGCCCTGGCTTTGTCCGGGAACATCAGCAAGGGAATTGATCCTGGATTCGGTTCGTTCGCCGGGGTCGATGTCGTTATTGAAATTTGTGCCGTCAACAATGAATGCGTTTTGGTAGTACTTGGCGCCATTGATGCTGATGTCAGCGGGCGCGATTTCCCCGGGAGTTTTGCTGCTCTGCTGTTTGTTGTCGAACTGGATGTTCGGGACAGTTTTGAGCAGGCTGGTGATGTCTCCGTTGCCGGCAGGCATTGCTTCAATGGTTCTGCGGCTGATTACCGTCGTACCCAAAGGCTCACGTTGATCGACAACGATGACTGGTGCCAGTTGTGCCTCGCGGGTGCTGCCGGCAGACGCTTCGACGCTCTTCGGCAGCGCGACCAGGATGTAGCCGGAGGGCGTGCGGGCGACGCCGTAGCCGGTGTTGCGCAGCAGTGCGGTGAAACCGGCGTCGATTGCGTAGTTGCCCTTGAGTCCTTCGCTGTTCAGGCCCTTGAGCTTTTCGGCGTCGATCGCCAGCGAAACGCCGGATTGCACCGCGAAGCGGTTGAGTGCGGCGTCGAGCGGGCCGGCCGGAATGTCGTAGTGGCGGTTGGCCTGGGCATAGGCGATTGGTGCTGTGGTGGCAGCGAGGGTCGCGGTCAAGGCCAGGTGGGTGAGGAAAACCAGCGGCTTCAGGCGGGTGCGCAGGCGGCCGTGGCGGGTCGGGGGAGTGGTCGGTTTAGTCATCGTCGGCGTCCATTGGGGTTGGCAAGCCCGGGCGGGCAGGGACGAGTACCGGAACTGGCTGGCGCGACTGTGGATGCTGCGTGGCTACCCAATCTCGTCTTTCATGGGTATTGACGGACGAGATCGCGAAAGCGGAACTGTCCGGGCAAAAAAATCTTCAGCGGGTTTTCGGGTGATCGACGACGACCAGGTAGGGCGTCAGCGTGCGGATGCGCAGGCCGGGGAAGTTGTTGATGAGCAGTTGCAGGGCGCGGTCGGTATCGTCGAGCGGTAGCACGGCAGAAACGTGCAGGCCGGCGAGTGCTGCGGCATCGTAGCGGATCACGCCAGGGCGGTGCCGGGCGAGTTGCTCGAGAACCTTGCCCAGCGGCTCGTTGCGGACGACCAGCTGGTGCCGCTGCCAGGCGGTTTCGAGCAGCTCGCCGTCGACCGCGGCCAGTTCGCCGGCGTCGTCGCTGCCGAAGCGCAGGCGCTGGCCTGCGCCGACGACGAGCGGCCGGGGCTGGCCGTCGATGCTGACCTCGACGCGCGACTCGATCATGCTGAGCACGGTCGCGTCGGCCTCGCGGCTGACCAGGAAGCGCGTGCCCAGCGCGCGGATGCTGCCGTGCGCGGTGCTGACCACGAAGGGGCGGTCGCGGTCGGGGACGACGTCGACCAGGATTTCGCCGCGCAGCAGCGCGATGGTGCGGGTTTTTGCGTCGAATTCGAGGTTGACCGCGGAATTGCCGTTGAGCGACAGCCGGCTGCCGTCGGCCAGCCGCTGGTCGATCCATTCGCCGCTGCCGGTGCGCAGGTCGGCGAGCAGCACCGTTGGTGGTGCTGATTGCAGCGCCAGCCAGCCGGGCAGTAGGAGGGCCGCACCCAGGGCCAGGGCGGCGACGATACGGCGCGGTGAAGATTGTGCTCGGACGGTGCGTAAGGCTTGCCGGGCCGGGATCTGGCTGCCTCTGTCGCGGATGTGGTCGAGCTGGCCGATCAGCGCTTCAAGTCGGGCTGCCGCAGCGGCGTGGCGCGGATCAGCCTGTTTCCAGGCGGTGAAGCCGGCTTCGGCTGTGCGTCGCTCATCCGGGTCGTCGGCGGACAGGCGGACAATCCAGTCGGCAGCCTGGGCGGCCAGGGTTTCCGGCGTGTTCGGCAGGCGGCTGTTCACGCGGGATCAGCCGGGGCGCAGGCGACCAGGCACTGAACCAGGTACTTGCGCACCATGCGTGGACCGACGCCGAGGCGTTCGCCGATCTCGGCGTGCGTCAGTCCGTCCAGGTAGTGCAGCAGGAAAGCTTCGCCGGCCTTGGCCGGAACCGTTTCGAGGGCGGCGGCGATCTGCGCCAGCGCCTCGGCGGCGAGCAATTGTTCTTCCGGCGAGGCGAAGCCGGCGAGCGGGTCGGTCAGTGCCGCCAGTTCGTTGAGCCAGGCCTGCTCGATGGCGTGGCGGCGGGCCCGGTCAATGATCAGGCGGTTGGCCGTGGTGGTCAGCCAGGCACGCGGCTCGCACAGCGCGAGCAGCACGTCGCGCGAGCCGATCAGGCGGAGGAAGGTGTCCTGGGCGACGTCGGCGGCATGCTCCGGGCAGCCAAGCTTGCGCCGCAACCAGCCGTGCAGCCAGCCATGGTGGCTGGCGTACAGCTGGTGCAGCGGATCCGGGCTGGTAGCAGCGGACATCGCCCGGGGCTCAGCTGACGACCCAGATGTGGCGGGCGACCGCGTGTTCGAGCGCGAGCTCGACCTGGTCGGCGAGGATCACCGTCATCGGCTTTTGCTGGAGCACCTTGAGCGACTGCGTTTCGGCCAGACCGTAGGCGGTCAGCTGCTCGCGCTGAAGCGGGTCGATCTCGTCGCCCAGACCGGCGAGGCGGACTTCGCTGCCGGGGGCGATGAAGGCGAGGGGAAGGCGGGCTTCGTTGTGTTGGCTCATGGTCGTCTTACCAGAGGGCGCGCAGGGCGAGGTTGAACAGGCCGCCGATGAAGAAGGCGAAGGGAACGATGATCGCGACCATGGCGACGGCGGTCTTCATGCCGCGTTCCTTGACCATCATCAGCAGGCTGGCGAAGCAGGGGATGAACAGCGTGATCGTGATCATGCCGACGATGGCCTGGATCGGGTCGAGGGCATCGGCCATGGCGAACAGGCCGGTGGCGCCGAAGTCGCGGCGCAGGAAACCCATGACGAAGGCAGCCGAGGCTTCCTTGGGCAGGCCGAGCCAGCCACTGACCAGCGGTTCGCCGGCTTCGATGATGGCCGGCAGGACGCCGACCTTGTCGAGTGCGAACATCAGGAAGGTGCCGATCAGGAACAGCGGGATGACTTCGATCAGGTACCACTTGAGGCGGCCGGCGGTCTTCTTGACGACGTTGCCGGCGATCGGCAGGCGCATCGGCGGCAGTTCGGTGACCAGCGGGATGCGCCGGCCGGGGATCAGCTTGGCGGCGAGGAAGCCGGCGAGCAGCAGGACGCCGACCATGGCCAGGGTCCAGATGAGTACGGCAGAAAACGACACGCCGCCGAGCATGCCGAGGACGACGCCGAGCTGGGCCGAGCAGGGAATCGCCAGCGCCAGCAGGAAGACGGTGATCAGGCGTTCGCGCGGCGAATGCAGGATGCGTGTGGTCAGCGTCGCCATCGTCACGCAGCCGAGGCCGAGGACCATCGGCAGCACGGCGCGGCCGTTGAGGCCGATTGCCGCGAACAGGCGGTTGGCGATCACCGACAGGCGCGGCAGGTAGCCCGAATCCTCGAGCACGCCGAAGGCGATGAAGAAGGTGGTGACGATCGGCAGGATCAGCGCCAGCGCGTAGGTCATGCCCATTGTCCACAGGCCGTAGTCGCCGACCAGTAGCTCGCTGATCAGGCCTTCGCCGAACCAGCCCTCGATCAGGCCGGTGAAGCCGGGGTTGAGGATGCCTTCGAAGAGGTCCTCCTCGAGCAGGCCGACCAGCGTCGTCGCGCCGAAGACGCCGACGAACTGGTACACCGCGTAGAGCACGGCGAGCAGGATGGGAATGCCCCACAGCGGATGGACGACGGCCTGGCCGATGCGCTGCGAGAGCAGCGGGCTGCTGTTCACGGCGCGGCGGGTGACGGTGGCGGCCAGTGCGTCGGCGGCTTCGGTGCGTTCGCGGGCGAGCAGGCCGGGGAGGTCGCTTGGGGCACGGTCGACGGCATTTTTGCGCAGATTTTCGAGTTGGCCGTAAGCGTTGCCGGCGTGCTCGCGCAGCCAGTTTTCGACTTCGCTGTCGTTGCCGAGGAAGAGGATGGCCAGGCCACGTGCGGCCAGGCGCGGGTGCGGCGCGTGTTCGGTGATGGCGGCGGCGACGGCCTCGATGTCGGCCTCGCGCGCCGGGTCGTAGCGCAGCATGCGGTCGGCGACGCCGGCGCGGGCGACGCTGCCGGTGAGTTCGCCGATGCCTTCGCCGCCGGTGGCGACGGTGGCCAGCACCGGGATCGCCAGTTGTTCGGCGAGCGCCGGGATGTCCACGGTGACGCCGCGCGCGGTCGCCTCGTCGTGCATGTTCAGGGCCAGCACCATGGGGACGCCGAGTTCGGCCAGCAGCGCGGTCAGGGTCAGCGTCCGGCGCAGGTTCTTGGCGTCGCCGACCTGGACCAGGCAGCGGCTCGACTCGTTGAGCAGCGCGCGCATGGTCGCCCGCTCGTCGTCGCTGCGCGACGGCAGCGCGAGCACGCCCGGCGTGTCGAGCAGCGCCGCCTGCGGATCGAAGCGGGCGCTGGCGCGGGTGACTTCGACGGTGGTCCCGGGATAGTTCGAGACATTCACGTAGGCGCCGGTCAGGCGGTGGAAGAGGACGGACTTGCCGACGTTGGGGTGGCCGACCAGCAGGATGGCGTTGGCGGTGGTGGCGGTAGCGTTCATGGACCTCCCGGTTCAGGTTTTGCTGCAAGTGGCCAGCGCTTCGGCCAGCCAGCGGCGGTTGATTTCACCAGTGTGCTGCGCGCAGGCGCGGCGACCGGTGTCGAGGATGACGGTATGCGGCAGGGCGCCGGCGCGGTTACCGAAGCGGGCGAGCAGCCCGCGCGGTTCGCCGGGACCGTGCAAGGAGAGCAGCGGCGGCTGCAGCGCCGCCTGGATGGCGGCTGGTGCGGCGGCGGTTTCGGTCGGGCGCTGCAGGGCGACGGTGATCACGCGCACCTGGCCCTCGCGGGCGAGAGCGGCGAGCTCGGGCATTTCGCGGACGCAGGGTGGGCAGTCGGCGCGCCAGAAGTTGATGACCGTCGGCTGTGCCGGCAGCGACGCCAGGGTGACGAAGCGGTGGCCGTCGGAAAGTTCGAAGTCGAGCGCTGCCTTGGTGACCGACGGGGGATCGGTCGCCAAGGCTGTGCTGGTCTGGGCAAGCAGGCCGAGAATGAGGGCAAGTCGCCGCATCACAGGGCCAGTTTTACGCCGCCGTAGACGAAGCGGCCACGATTCGGGCCCCAGATCTGGGTGACATCGTAATTGCCGGCCCCATCGACCCAGAGCATGCTTTCCTTGTCCGACTGCTTGAAGTCGGTCAGGTTGTCGACGCCGAGGAACAGCGACCAGCGCTTGTCGAGCCGGTATTCACCGCGCAAATCGATGGTCCAGTAGTCCGGACTCTTGTCCATCTTGCGCGTGCCGTCGAAGTTGTAGCGCGGCGTGTTGGCGTAGTCGTAGAACTTCTTCAGGTCCATCGGGCCGGTCCAGGTACCGCGGATCATCCCGGTCCAGGGGCCGCTCTCGTAGTCGAGGCGCAGGTAGGCGCGGGTTTCCGGACGGGCGAAGGCGAGCGTGCCGGGCTCCGAGAAACGATAGCTGAAGCGTTCGGCAGCGACGGTGGTTTCCAGTGTCGGCGTCAGCTTGTAGGTCAGCGTGATGTCGCCGCCGATGACCGTGACTGGCTTCTTGGCCGAGGTAAACAAGGTGATGGGTGCCCCCGAAACCGGGTCGGTGGCCCCGGAGTCGATCATCGCCATGTTCTTGATCTTGTTGTAATTCAGCGAACTGACCCAGGCCAGACGATCCCCGGCGTACGAGAGGGCGTAGGACGCATTGTCGGAAATCTCGGCCTTGTCGATGTCGCGGACGATGCGCGAGGTATCGAGAATGCCGTGATCCTGTTCGAAGAACGAGGTCGGTGCCCGGAAGCCACGGCCTACCGCGAAGCGGCTGTTCAGTTCGTGGCTGTGGTTCCACAGCACGTTGAAGCGCGGGCTGGTGATGCCGCCGAAAATGTTGTGGTCGTCGTAGCGAACCGAACCGTTCACCTCGACGACACCGTCGAGGAAGGCGTGGTAGGCCTGCAGGAACAAGCCCGGGGTTTTGTACTTGTAGTCGTCGATACCGTCGTTGGGCGTGCCGTCGGCCATCGCGCCCTTGCTCTTCAGGTCTTCGTAGCGGTAGGTGACGCCGCCGGTCACCAGCGTGGCGCCGATCGGCTGCTGGGTGCTGGCTTCCAGGTAGTACTGGGTCTGCTCGGCCTTGTAGATTGCATGTTCGTAGTAGGAGTCCTGCTTGTGCTTGGCCAGGCCGACGGCGAAACGCAAGCTGCCGTCGCCGAGCTTGTGCGTGGCGCTGGAGACGAACTGCTGGCGGTCGGTGAAGATGATTTCCGACATGCCGCCCAGACCGTCGTCGTAATTGCGAATGCCACCGGCTGCCACATCGTCCGGATGGTCGCCAATGAAACCGCTGCCATCACTGTCGAAACCATCCACCGTCACCCAGCCGGCATTGCTTGGCGAGCCATTCTTGCCTTTGCTCCACAGGAAGGGGTTGCCGCTTTGGTCGGCCTTGACCTTCGCGTAGTCATCGCCCATGGCGCCGCCCATGCGTTTTTCGTCGACGATGTCCAGGCGCCCCTTGATGCTGAATCCGCCCACATCATCGAGGAAGAAGCCGATGCCACCAAGGTTGCGCTTGAAGCCGGTGTATTCGGAAACCTTGTTGCCATCGGCGTCGACTGAGTCGTGGCCGTTGTGATTGAAATTGGCGGTCAGGGCGCCCCCCTGGAAGACCTTGGCGCCGAACAGGTCGGTATTGATGTGGCCGTAGGAGCCGAATTGCTGGACGCCGATGAACTCGTCCTTGGTCGGGCGGCGGGTGACCATGTTGACCGAACCGGCCAGCGCTTCCGGCGCAATCAGGCTGGTACCGGCGCCGCGGGAAATATCGATGCGCTCGACACCGCCGAGGCTGACGCTGTCCAGACCGTAGGCGGTGGACACCGACGAGAAGATCGGGATGCCGTCGATCAGCAGCGTGGTGTAGCGACCCGGCAGGTTGTTGAGCACGACGTTGCGCACGTTGCAGATCGAGCATTCGGTCTGCACCGAGATACCTGGACGTTTGTCGAGTGCTTCGGTCAGCATCGTGGCGCCGGTCTTTTCCAGTTCGCGTGCGCCGAGTGATTCGGTGGCGATGATTTCATCACGCAGCACCGGCTTGGCACCCACGGTCTTGCCGGATGAAACGGTGATTTCGCTCAACTGCTTGTCGGCGAGCGCCGGGCCGGCGAAGGCGAGCATGATCGCGAGGCTGAGTGGCTTCGGGTCGACGTGCTGCATGATGAACTCCCTGAGTTTTTTTGTTTATTCGTTGTTGCCGGGTTGGGTGACGAAGCCGATCTTGCTCAGTCCCGCCCGGCGTGCTGCACTCATGGTTTCGGCGACGGCTTCGTAACGGCTGTCGCGGTCAGCCTTGAGGTGCAGTTCGACGTTGGCGTCCTGGCTGACCGCGTCGCGGAAACGGGTTTCCAGCGTTGCCGCATCGACCGGTTCGCTACCGATGAACACCTTGTTGTCGGCGGTGATCGCCACCTGCAGGGTCATCGGTTTTTCCGGGGTGGGCGTGCTTGAAGCGCGCGGCAGGTCGACCTTGACCGAGTGCGTCATCAGCGGCGCGGTGATCATGAAGATGATCAGCAGCACCAGCATCACGTCGATCAGCGGGACCATGTTGATTTCGGCGGTCGGCATCTGGTTGCCGCCGTTGCTGAAGGTTCCGATGCCCATCTCAGACAGCTCCGGCAGCGGCGCGGGCACGCATCGGGTGGATCTGGGCGCTATTGGCGACCAGCGGCTTGCCGATGGTGAAGAAGGCATGCAGGTCGTGGGCAAAGGCGTCGAGGTCAGCGAAGATGACGCGGTTGGCGCGGGTGAAAGTGTTGTAGGCAAACACGGCCGGCAGTGCGACGGCCAGGCCGGCGGCGGTCATGATCAGCGCTTCGCCGACCGGGCCGGCGATTTTTTCCAGCGCGGCCTGGCCGGTCATGCCGATGGCGACCAGCGCGTGGTAGATGCCCCAGACGGTGCCGAACAGGCCGACGAAGGGGGCGGTGGCGCCGGTCGTGGCGAGGAAGGTCAGGCCGTTTTCCATGCCGGCCTGAGTGGTCGACAGTTGCTGCCGCAGGGCACGTTCCATCTGCTCGGACGGATCAAACTGGGAAACCAGGCGACCGGTAACGGCTTCGCAGTCGTGATTGCAGCAGTTGGCCTGGCTGGCCAGTTGCGCGTAGGGGCTGTCTTCACCGGCCTCGCGCAGTTTTTCGATGCCTTCGGCGACGCTGCTGGCGGCCCAGAATGCGGGTACGGCACGGGCTGCCTTGCGCAGACGCCACCAGTCCCAGGCCTTGGCCAGGATCAGGTACCAGCTGGCGATCGACATGGCGACAATCACGATGGCGACCGAGTGGGAAACGGTATCGCCTTGGGCCCATAGATGGGCGAGCCCGAAGACGTTTTCTTGTGCGCTTTCCTGCATTGCTATTGCTCCAGTTTGAAAATGATGGGGACCAGGACGAAACTCTGAACGGCGACATCGCCGCGCTTGGCCGGAATGAATCGCCAGTTGCGTACGGTCTTCAATGCCGACTCGTCCAGGCGACTACTGCCAGAAGAGGTGCGTACCTCGACGCTGTCGGCCGTGCCTTGTGGATTGACCGAAACGCGCAGCATGACCTTGCCTTCCTCGCCCATGCGTCGCGATAGCGGCGGATACGGGGGGGGCGGGTTGCGCAGGTAGTCGGCGTCGAAGCGGGCTTGACTGATTGCCGGGGCCGTTGGCGCCGGGGCTGGCGGCGTGGGTTCGGCGATCTGCGGCGGGGCGACCGGGGCGTTGTCGGCCGGCGCCGTGCTGGCGGTGGTTTCGAGGACCGGTGTTGGTGCTTTGGGTTGAGGCAGCGGCTTGCGCACCACGGGTTCGGGCTTGGCCATCGGCAGCGGCTTGGCTTCGGGTGGTGCTTCGATTTGCGGTGCTGGCAGCAGGTCGACGATCAGTGGCATTTCCATGATCTGCGGCGCCACGGTCTTGGCGGCGAGGGCCAGCAAAAGGGCGCCGGCGTGGAGGCCGATGACGATGGTCAGCAGGCTGCTGCGGCGGCTGGATGATGGAGGAGATAAGGCGTAACTCATGGCGTTTGTTCGGTTGGTTCCGCGCCCGCCAGGAAAAAAACCCTTGGCTTGCTGGCCGGGAGGCGCGCTGGCTACGGGAAAGGTCTTACAACGGAGAGAAAAACTATTTGGTCAGGATCAGCTTGTTTTCGCGGGTCACGCGCAACAGATAACGCTGGCCCGCGTGTTCGATTTCGACGGTGTTGGCACCTTGCAGAATCTGCCCGCTATCCACGCGCGGTAGGGCGGCGTTGCTTGCTGGCAGGGGGCTGGCATCCGGGGCGGGTTTCGGCGGGGTGTTCATGTGTTTCTTATGTAACTCAGATGTCTCCAATTGTAACTAAACGAGAACGATTGTCAATAATATTCGTATTGAAGTTTACTCGGTGGTGCAGGCCTGGCTGATCACCCGGCCAAAACTGGAAACCCCGGCATTACGAACGAACAGGCAGGGCTTGCCGGTGCGCCGGCATTGCTCCTTGACCCGCCAGTAAGCGTTGTGGCTGATGCAGCCGGCCTGGCAGATCACCAGATCGGCAGCGGACAGCGCGCTGTCGATGCGATGCAGGCTCTCTTCGAGGCCGCCGTCGTGGTGCATGAAACGCCCGCCGGACTGTTCGACGACCTGCCGGTAGGCATCGACGGCGCCGGTGCGGCCACCAACGCACAACACGCATTTGCCGGAAAGATTTTCCGGTGCGGTGGTGTCAGCAAGCTTCAAAGCCTCGTCGTCTTCGCTGAGCAACTGGTTGATCGTTTCCTCGGCATGACGCAGCCGTTGGCGCAGGTGCCAGACCTCGGTTTCGCGCCCCTCGGCCTCGGCGGTCAGGGCGGTGCATCGGGCTTCTGCATCGCTGGCGCGGCGCAGCAGGCTCTGCCGGTCCTTGAGGTCGGGCAGGCTGCCGCGCAACAGATCAAGCTGTCCGGCCTGGTTGGCGATCAGGGCGTCACGCCCGGCCAGTTCGGCGCGCAAGTCGATGACGCGTTGTCCCAGTGCCTGGGTCTCGGAGGATTTTTCCTGGCGCAGGGATTCGTTTTCCTGGCGGGCTTGTTCCAGTTGCTGTTTGAGTTGCCGGTTTTCGGCCTGTAGCGACTTCAACGTCTTCAGATCGGCTCGGGTGCCGGTGCCGACCTGATACTGGATCATGTGGATGTCGCCATAGACCTCGTGCTCCAGCGTCGAGTCGCAGGCCGGGTGAGTCCAGGTGGCCCACAGGGCGGCCGGAATTTCGCTGCCGATGGCGGTGGCTTCGCGCCACAGCTTGCGCAGCGCGTCGCTGTCCTTGGCGCTGGCAAAGCGACGAATGGTGGCGTGATAGCGCTTTTCCAGTTGCTTGTGCAGCACTTCGGCGAGTTTGCTGCGGACCTCGCAATTGCCAACGGCCGTGGTGTGCAGGACGAAATCGGTGGTATCTGCGGGGAAATGCATCACCTTTTTCATCAGGCTACGCAATTCAGTGACATCGAAGCAGGTGCCGATCACCGGGCAGTGAAATTTGTGGGCGATTTCCCAGAGCTTGCGGCGTCGGGAGCTGGTCGGGGCGTTTTGCGGCCACTGCGGTGCAGCGTTGATCATCGACTCGAACAACGCCAGCGGGCGGCGGCTCGGTGTAAAGCTGCCGCCGGCGACATGATAGGGAAAATCAGGCATGCGCGAATTCCTTAGCAAGTAGCGGGTTTCAGGCGTGGTGGCTGGCGCGCTGGCATAAGCGGAAGGCGAGGTCGTCGCGCTCGCGGGCCAGGCGCTCGCACTCGCGGTGCGCGGCGCAGATGGTCTTGTCCATGTGCCAGACGCGCTGGGCGGCGACGATCAATTGTTCGTTGGCTTCCCGCAGTTCCATCAGTTGCCGGCCCAGTTCGATGATGGCCTGGCCGGATTCGAGCTGGGCGATGCGCGCGCGTAGATTGCTGGATTGTGTTTCGAGCACCGCGATGCGATTGGCTTGTTCGATGCTGCGGGCAGCATTGAGCGTGATCATCCGCTTCTGGCTGCTGCGGGCTTTCTGCAAGGCGCGGCGCAGGGCGGCGTTTTCCCTTTCCAGGGCGCTCTGCGGCTCGGCAGGTTCCTTTTCGAGGATGGCGCGGTTTTCAAGCGGGGCAAGCATGGTGTAACTCCTGACGCTGACCCAGGCGTTGGCTGGCGCGTTCGCACAATTCACGGGTTTCATGATCGATGTCCTGATCGCACAGATGCTCAAGCAGTCGTGCCGCGTGCAGCGCGGATTGACGACACCCGGTCTCTTCGTGGATCAGGACCAGGCTGAGGGTGGCGGCCCAGATGTCGCTTTTCGGCATGGTTTTCTCCTCAGAAACCGGCGCCGGCCAGCATCAGCCAGAGCAGGGTGGCGGCGATACCGGTATGGATCAACAGACTGTTCATGTGGCACCTCGCATGAGTGAGAATGGTTCTTAATATACGTGAATGGCAAATTAAGTCAAACAAGAATTATTTCGTTTTGTGACAATGTTATTTCCGGGTGGAGGGCGCCGGCGTGTGATCGGCGCCCTCCGGAGGAGCAGGCGGGGTCAGCGACCTGCTCCGGCTTGCTCGGTGGGGCTTACTTGGTCAGGATCAGCTTGCCTTGGCGGGTGATGCGCAGGCGGTACTCGCTGCCGCTGTGGCGGATGCAGATTTCGTTGCATTCGCCAAACAGAGCCTTGCTGGCGATGCACTGGATCGCGCAGCTTGCGGTCCGGGCGGCGGCTTGTTCGGGCTTGAGACGCAAGGTCGGGCGCGGACCGTTGGCATGCAGGAACGGAATGCGCAGAGTCTGTTTGCTCGGTTCCATGATGGGCTCCTCGAGGGATTACATCCGGGTGGCGTAGTACTCGACCACACGCTGCAGGTCGAGTGGGAAGGGCGCCGCGTCGCCGTCGGGCAGGTGGGTCAGGCGGGCGCAGGTCGTCGCGTCATCGAAGGTGATCCATTGTGGGCGCTCCAGCGCCGGCTCTTCCAGCGTAGCCCTTACCAGATCGATCTTACGTCCGGCCTCGGTCGGGCCGAAGGCGTCGCCGATGCGCAGGCGGATCGAAGGAATGGTCACGCGCTTGCCGTTGAGCTGGAAATGACCGTGGCTGACCAGTTGGCGCGCGGCCGGAATGGTCGGCGCGAAACCCGCGCGGAAGACCATGTTGTCGAGCCGACGTTCGAGCAGTTCGACCAGCTTGTTGCCGGTAGCACCACGATCCTTCTTGGCATCGGCAACGGCGCGGCGCAGCTGGCGTTCGCTCAGGCCGTAGTTGTAGCGCAGCTTTTGTTTTTCCATCAGTTGCAGGCCGAATTCGGACTTGCGCGAGGTGACTTTGCGGGCGCCGTGCTGGCCGGGCGGCTGGTTGCGTTCCTGCATCGATTTGCGTGACAGCCCCGGCAGATCGACGCCGAGGGCGCGCAGGACTTTGAGGCGGGGGCCGGTATAACGGGACATGATTACTCTCTCTCGTACTGTGATTGATGTCAGTGGGTCTGGCAGCCGGGGTGGGCCAGCGGGTAGCAGTCGACCGGAACCGAAGCGGGGTGGCAGTGCACCGCCTCCCAGCCGCCGAGGACTTCCTGCAGCGTGCTCTTCAGGTAGGGATTGAGGTCGGCGCTGTCGGCCACGCTGCGCAGATGAGTGCGCAAGGCTTCGGTCTTGTGGAAGGTGGCGCCGCGCAGGGCTGACGAGGACAACAGGTGGATGACGGCAGCCAGCCTGAGTTCGAGGGGCATGTCGGCGTGTTCCATGAGGGGCGCTCCAGTCGGTTCGGGGAAACTGGCTGGCTGGCCGGAAACGCGGCTTGCTGGCTACTGAATGAGAATTATTGTTAATAATTCATTTGGCGTCAAGTGTCTTTTTGGCAGGCTGTGCTAACATCCGCCCGTTGGTGCTCGCGCATGCCTCGGCCGGCGCGGTTAAACGGGAAGCTGGGAGATTGGCCATCAGGCAGATCCAACCAGCGCTGCCCCCGCAACGGTAAGTGGATGGACGTCCGCGTCCAGCTTTCACCCTGCAGCCACTGGCGATGCAACGCATCCCGGGAAGGCGGTGAAGGCAAGATCCACCAGCCCGGATACCGGCCAACAGGGTGGTCTGCGCATGCGCCGGGCCGTAATGCCTGATGTCGACGGGGAGGTCGGCAGGGCGTCATTTCGGAATTTCTTCCCATGTCAAAAATCCCCACGCGTGTGGCGGCTTGCGCCCTGTTCATGGCGGCTGCCTGTTTTTCCCCGCTTTCCCTGGCCCACGGCAACCACACCCACGGTCATGGCAATGTCCTGGTCAGTGTTGATGGTGCGGCGCTGACGGTACGCCTCGATGTGCCGCTCGAAGCCTATCTCGGCTACGACTACCCGCCCCGCAACGAAAAACAGCAGCAGGTCTGGCAGGCCTTCGTCGAACGTGTTGCCGACCCGTTGCGCTTCGTCGAGCCGCCGGCAGAAGCCCAGTGCAAGCTGAGTGGCAGTCACACCGAACCGGCGCTGGGCGAGGTCGTCGATCCCAAGGTCGATATTGCCAACCTGGTGCACGAAATCCGCTTCGAATGCGCCCAGTCCGAAGCACTCAAGTCGCTGAGCTTCAGCGCCTTCCGCGACCACCCGGGGCTCAAGCAGTTGCGGGTCCGCCTGGAGCGGGCCGGCGCGAAAAAGACCCAGACCATCCGTCCGCGTTTCCCGGCGCTGGTGTTCTGATGCTGGAGGCCGGCTTTACCCAACTCACCCAGTTGCTGCTGACGCCGATTCTCTGGCTGCTGGCGGCGGCGCTGGTCTACGCCCTGTGGATGAGCGGCGCCGTGCTGGTCGAAGCCTGGCAGCGGCGCTCACCGGCCTTCCGCAGTCTGCCCGACGCACCGGAACTGGCGTTCGACGAGATCGAGCTGGTCGTCCTGCGCCGGCTTGAGCCGCTCCGCCTGCTCAGCCGGGTGACGCCGATGCTCGGCCTGATCGCCACCATGATCCCGCTCGGCCCAGCGCTGCATGGGGTTGCCAGCGGCAACGGCAGCGCTGCGCTGGCGGTGTTCAGCGACGCCTTTGCCGGCGTCGTGCTGGCGCTGACGGCGGCGGCCATCGGCCTGGTCCTGTATTCCCTGCGCCGTCGCTGGCTGCTCGGCGAACTGCTGGCCATCCGCAAGCGCCGGGAGGGCCTGGCGTGAGCCTCAAGCATTTCAACATCCTGGAAGAGGATGACGACGACCCGATGCTGTCGTCGATCAACCTGGTCGATGTCTTTCTCGTTCTGGTCGTCGCCCTGCTGGCGGCGGTCAACCTGTCGTCGGCTGGCGATCCGGGGGCGTCGGTGGAACTGGCGATTCCGGAAAACGGCCAGGAAATCCGCTACCAGGGCACCGGCGACAGCGGCGAAGGAGAGGGCGTGCGGGCCGGCGTTGCCTACCGCTTGCGCGACGGCAGCATCATCTACGTTCCGGAAGACGGCCCGGCCGCCAAGCCATGATGCGCTGGCTGGGATGGCTGCTGCTCGCCTGCCTGGCGGGTGCCGCGCAGGCGCGCGAACTGTTGTGGGTGACCGCCGACATCACGCCCAAGGCCCGCACCGCCCTGGTCGAACGCCTAGCGCAGGCGAATGGCTGGCGTTTCCGGCATTTCGATACGCCGCTGACCCTGCCGGAGAGCGAACGCCCGGCGCAGCGCCGGCGCCTGCTGGCGGCGGCCACCAGTGCCGACATGCTGTGGGTCGATGCGCCGCATGCGATGCCGCAGGCACTGCTGGCCGACATGCTGCCGGCTGGCGCGGTCAAAGTGCCGGTGATCTGGATCGGCCCCGAGTCGGTTGCCGCGTCTGATCGGCTGGCTGATTACCTGCGCCACGGTGGCGAAGGCAATGTCCGGGCCGCGCTGACCCTGGCCGCCCGCCGTCTCGCCGGCATGAGCGAGGCGCAAGCTGTAGCTGATCTGCCGACGCCGCGCCCCTGGCCGCGCCAGGGGCTCTACCATCCGGACGCTCCGGACTTCCTGGCCGACGTCGACGCCCTGAAGGCCTGGCGCCGCGATCCACGACCGGCAGTGGCGGTGCTCGTCCATCGCCATCATTTCGTCAATGGCGAAACAGCCTGGCTCGACGCCTGGTTGCGCCGCTTCGACGCGCACGGGCTGGCAGCCTATGCGGTCTTCGGTCAGCAACTCGATGCCGGTGGCCTGCGCCAGTTGCTGGTGGCGCGTGCGGACCGCCGCGACAGCGGCCCGGAAACGGCGCACCCGGCCTTACTGGTGCTGCACCAGCTGGTGTCGAAAGGCGCCGACCTGCAGACCCTGCTGGCGCGCTGGCAAGTGCCGCTGCTGTCGGCCTTGCCCTATCGCCATGGCGATACCGCCGCCTGGCAGAACGATGCGACCGGCCTGCGTCTGGCCGACACGCCCTTTTACCTGTTCCAGCCGGAGGCGGCAGGCGCCATTGATCCGCTGATCGTTGCCGCCCATCCCGACGATCAACGGCCGGTCGAACTGATCGAGCGCCAGGCCGATGCGCTGATCGCCCGCGCTGCGCGGCAGGTCGCGCTGCAGCGCAAGCCGCCGGCGGAGAAAAAGCTGGCGCTGATGGTGTACAACTATCCGGCCGGCGGCAGCAATTTCGGCGCCTCCTTCCTCAATGTGCCGCGCAGCCTGGAAAACGTCACCGCCGTGCTGGTGCACGCCGGCTACCGCACGCAATCCTTGCCCGAAGCGGCCTGGGTGGCGAACCTGCAACCCTTGCTGAGTGCCTACTATCCCGACGCCGACCTGCGCGCCCTGCTCTCCGCCGACCAGGCCGAGGCCCTGCCACTGGCTAGCTACCGTGCCTGGTGGAACAGCCTGCCGGCCAGCACGCGACAGCGCATTGACGGCCACTGGGGCGAGCCGGAGAAAAGCCGTTATCTGGTCGACTGGCAGGGTGAGAAGGTTTTCGTCATTCCCCGCTTGCGGCTCGGTAACGTCTCGGTGCTGCCGCAGCCGCCGCGCGAGGAAACCCTGCATCGCGGCCAGAATCCGTTTTCGCACAAGAGTGGCACGCCGTTGTCGCACCATTATCTGGCGGTCTACCTGTGGGCGCGTCAGGGCGACGCGCTGATCCACTTCGGCACCCACGGTACCCAGGAATGGGCCGGCGGCAAGCCGCGCGGGCTCGACGTGCTCGACGACGCTTTGCTGCCGCTGGGCGACTTGCCGGTGATCTATCCCTACATTGTCGATAACCTCGGCGAGGCGCTGACCGCCAAGCGGCGCGGGCGCGCCGTGTTGCTCAGCCACCGCACGCCGGTGCTGGCGACCAGCGGTCTGGGGCCCGGCATGGCGCAACTGCACGAACTGATGCACGAGTGGGCGATTGCCGACGAAGGGCCGACCAAAATTGCGGTCGGCCAGCGCTTGACCGCGCTGATCGCCGAAAACCGCCTGCACCATGATCTCGGCTGGCCGATCGAACGGGTGCAGCGCGAACTCGATGCCTTCCTCGATGCCCTGCATCCCTGGCTCGACCAGCTTGCCCACGGCAGCCAGCCGCGCGGGCTGGCAGTGTTCGGCGGCGTGCCTGAACCGGCCTTGCGCCGCCTGCAGATCCTGCAGGCGCTCCAGCGTCCCTTGCTCGATGCGCTGGGCGAGGACGTCGACGAAACCTTCCTGATGGATTACCGGCACATCGAGAGCTCGCGGCCGATGCGCTGGCTCGAGATCGCACTGAACGATGTCGACGCCGCCAGTCGCCTCGATCTACGTCGTGCCGGCGATGAGACTGCCGTGCCCAACCGGGCCGGCGAACGGGCCATCGACCCCGAGGCCTTACGCGAACTCGCCGGCCGGGCGCAGGCGCTCGACCGTCTGCTCAGCGTCGAGAACGAGATGCCGGCCCTGCTCGACGCGCTGGCCGGGCGTTTCATCCCGGCCGCTTACGGTGGTGATCCGATCCGCAATCCGGATAGCCTGCCGACCGGGCGCAACCTGATCGGCCTCGATCCCAGCCGCCTGCCAACCCGTCAGGCCTACACCGTGGCGCAACTGCTTTTCGATCAGTGGCTGGCCGGCTGGCTGGACCGTCACGCCGGCGTCCATCCGCAACGTCTGGCCCTGTCGCTGTGGGCCGGCGAAACCCTGCGCCACCAGGGAGTGATGGAGGCGCAGGCGCTGGTCGCCCTGGGCGTAAGGCCTGTTTGGGACGATGCCGGTCGGCCGCGCGGCGTCGAAGTGATCCCCGCCGACGAACTCGGCCGACCGCGCGTCGATGTCCTGCTCAGTGTGACCGGTTCCTACCGCGACCAGTTTCCGGCCTTGATGGCGCTGGTCGATACGGCGGTCGCTGCCGTCGCCACGGCCGAACCCGGCGGCAGCGTCGCTCGCCACAGTCGGGCGGTGGCCGATGAACTGCGCCAGCGTGGCACGCCGCGTGCGCTTGCCGACCGCCTCGGCCAGGCGCGGGTGTTCGGTAACGCCGTCGGCGACTACGGCACCGGTATCGCCGAAGCGGTGCTCGACGATCGGCTACAGGAAAAGGACGCCCGCCTCGGTCAGATGTTTCTGCAGCGCATGAGTCAGCCCTATGTCGACGGCCAGCCGGTCGCCGGGCTGGCGGCCGGCGTGGCCGCGCAGGCACTCGCTGCGCAACTGCGGCGTACCGACGCGGCGTTGCTGTCGCGAACCTCCAATCTGTTCGGGATGATGACCTCGGACGACCCCTTCCAGTACCTCGGCGGCCTGGCCGCCGCAGCCCGTGCGGCTGGTCGCGACCGACCGCTGGAACTGCACGTCAGCCAGTTGCAGCAGGCCGACGAACCCTTCGCGCAGACGGCTGGGCAGAGCATCGCCCTGGAAATGCAGGCGCGTTATCTGCACCCCGGCTGGGTCGAGGCCTTGCAGAAGGAAGGCTACGCCGGCACCTTGCAGGTCCTCAAGGCCGCCCAGTTCGCCTGGGGCTGGGCCAGCGTCGTGGACGGCGCAGTCCGCGATGATCACTGGCAAGGAATGCACGACGTTTTCGTGCGAGACAAGCACGGGCTCGGCGTTCGCGAATGGCTGCGCAGCCATCCCCAGGCCTACGCGCAAACCCTGGAACGCCTGATTCAGGCCGTCCGCCACCAGCACTGGAAAGCAGATGCCGCCACCCGTCAGGAACTGGCGACGCTGTACCGCGAACTGACCGCCGAAGCCCCGCTGAGCAAGCCGTCGCAGGCGGTCGAAGCGTGGGTGAGGACCGCACTTCCTGAAAACCCGGTCACCGCCTTGCGCGGCGTCAGCCGCCTGCCGGCGGGCGTGACGCCGGTTGCCGTCAGCGAACTGACTGCCGCAACGGCGACGGCCGAGGTCGCCGACGGCTACCAACCCGTCCGTGGGGAGCGCCTAGTGGTACGGCCCGTACCGGATGTGCCGTCGCTGTCATGGTTGTTGGCGCTGTTACTTGTGCCGCTGATTGGTGGTGCCATGAGACAAAGCTTGGCTGGTTACAGGGACTTGGGCAAAGTCCTGCCGCGTCGCTTCTTCCACCAGATATAGACGCCGGTAATCGCCAGCAACGCGGTGAGTAAACCGATCAGCGTGACCGCGATCCGGTAGGGCAAACCCCACAGGTGGGCAAGGTGCAGTGTCAGCAACCAGGTCGTGACCGTATCGCCGCTGGCTTGCCCCGTTGGCAGGTAATTGCCAAGCCGGTGCCCGTCGTTGCCATCGAAAATGATGGTGGTGTTGCCGCGTTTTTCGTTGACGTCCAGGCTGCTGCGTACGCGATAGTGGAAAACGGCAGTGCGCGGGTCGTAGCGCAGGCTGCTTTCTTCGATCACGGTAAATCCGTGCCGGCGACTTTCTTTTGCCATCAATTGCCGGGCCTGCGTCAGCGCCAACGGCCAGTCCATGCCCGGCCGGATTTGCGCCTGTGGCAGGCGCGGCGCCAGCTTTCTGGGTTCCGCCTGGCGCTCGAACAGGGTGTCCATGACCGGGACGTAGACCTCCGGCAGGTTGAAGGCGACGCTGCTCCAGGCGAAAACGAACAGCAGCGCCCAGGGCCAGAGTCCGCCGGCGCGGTGCAGGTCGTAATTGCGCTTGTAAGTACCGGCCGACCAGCGCAGTTTCCAGGCCGGCCACCAGCGGCGCAGCCAGGCACGCCAGCCACGTGTCTCCGGGCGCCTTGCCATCGCCGGGAAAGTCAGCCAGGCACCGGCAAAGCAGTCTATCGTCCATAGCAGGGCAACGATACCGAGCACCAGCGTGCCAACCTTGCCCAGTGCCAGCGAGCGATGCAGTTCATAAATGAAGGGCGCGAGATTGTGCAGGCCCTGGCTGATGTCGCCGTAGTGGCGGCTGCCAAGTATTTCGCCGCTGTAGGGATTGACGAAAACGGTGTCGTCGGCCGGGGGCGGTCCGTCACCGGGCTGCAGCCAGAACACGGCTGCCCGGTCTGCCGGGGCGTTCAGGGAAAGGTAGTGGATGCTGGTGCCCGGGTAGCGTTCGAGCACGATTGCACGCAGCGTCAGCGGATCAAGTCGCTGGCTCTCGGTAGTAGGGGCCTCGACCTTGAGCCAGGTCGGATTGATGGCCGCGTCGATTTCCTCGAACCAGACCAGCAGGCTGCCGGTCAGGCCGGCGATGACCAGGAAGATGGCCATCGCCAGACCGACGTAACGGTGCACCAGAACAATCAGCCGGCGCAGCGTTGCCGGGCTCAGAAGCGGGCGCTCAGACCGATGCGGAATTCACGACCGGGTTCGCGCGAACCAACGACACCTTCGTAACCGGGAATGTGCTGGAAGTCCTCGGTGGTGGCGTGGTCGAGGTAATCCTTGTCGAACAGATTCCTGACGCTGAGCGTGATCGTGTAGTCGTCGCGACCGGTCGGACGCCAGCGGGCATAGACGTCATGTACGCCGTAGCCCGGCTTGTCGATCTTGCCGACACTGGTCGACTGTTGCTTGATACCGCGTACGAAACGGCCTTGCCAACCCATGTCGACACGGTCGTTCATCGCGTAGTCGAGGCTGGCGGTGAGCGTATTCCCCTGGCTGATGCCGAGACCGTTGTGGGCATAGCCGTTGGGGATCTCGTCGTTGAGCGTCAGCAGGTTGCGGTGGAAGTTCGCCGCCATGCTCAGGCGATCCCAGCGATAGCCGCTGTGCAGCACGAAGCCGCGCGATTTCAGCTGGCCGACATTCTCGTAGCGGTTTGGGTTGCCGAGCGGATCGGCAATCACGTCGTCGATCCGGGTGTCGTACACCTTGCCGCCCAAGCGCAGACGCTGGCGTTCGAATTCGAATCCCAGTTCAGATGAGTGCGCCTTCTCGGCCTTCAGGCCGGGGGCATTGGTCGCCACCGACATCTTGAAGGCATCTATATTGCCCGGGCCGCGCAGCGAGCGGGAGTGTGCGGCGAGCAGAACCAGTTCGGACGTCAGTGCATAACCGAAGCCGATATTCGGGCTGTAGCCGCTGGCGGTCAGTTTGCTGCCGCTGTCGTCGACGATTTCGTAGCGGTCGTGGCGAACGCCGATGTCCATGTGCAGCGGCTCGGTTAATTGGATGCGGTCCTGCACGAAGAGGCCGCGCACCTCGCCCTTGCCGGTTTCCTCATGGCGGTTGGCCAGCGATCCGGCGTTCACGGCGTCCTTGCGGTAGTCGAAACCGTAGGTCAGGCGATGACTGCCTATGGTGCTGGTGTTACGCAGATCGAAACCGGTCGATTGCATCTGCGCGATGTATACGCCCCATTTGCCGATCACGTTTTGTTCGAAATCCGTCCGCGTGTCGTACACGTTGGCGGCCAGATCGATCAGTGGATTGTCCGACTTCCATGTATAGCCAGCGTTCCATGTCTTGCGCTTGCTTTGCATCGGGTAGGCCGGATTCCACGAGCTGCGGACCCACTGCGGACGCTGGTTGCGCATGCCTTCGTTGTCGTGCTGGTCGTAGGTCAGGCGCAGGGTCTGTTCGCGCGTCAATTTGCCGACCAGCTTGAAAAAGCCGGACTCCTGCCGCGACCCCGTACTGTAGACGCGGTTACCGCCGCCATCCTTGTAATCGCTCTGGTCCAGCCGGGTCAATGAGGCCATCGCCGACCAGTTATCACCAAGGCGACCGAAAACCGTGGTGTGCGCCTTGTAACCTTCCGCATTGCTGGTGTATTCGCCCTTGACCAGGGCCCCGGCCCGTTCGTCCTGGCGCAGCATTTCCTCCGGGTCTTTGGTGATGAAACGAACGGCACCGCCGAGTGCGCCCGGGCCGGCGGTGGCGTCGACGACGCCAGGCATGATCTCGACCCGGCTGATCAATTCCGGTTCGAGTTGCAGGCGACCGGCATGGTGAAAGGCGCGATTGCCCTGGACCGTGCCGTCAATGGAAACATTGACCAGAGTGTCTTCGACGCCGCGGACGAAGATTTTCTGGGCGATGCCGTGACCACCCCCGACCGAGACTTCCGGCTGGCCGGCGAAAACATCTTCCAGGTCGTTGGCGGCGTAGCGCTGCAGCGTCTTCGCGTTGACCCTGCCGGGACTGGCGGCGCTGCCGGCCAGACCGGCGGTGACGCGGACTGTCGCGAGGACCGCTTCAGCGCTGCCGGTGGCCTGAACCTGGGGGATGCGACGCAGCCCATACTTGCCGGTAGCGTCACGGTAGCCTTCGATGCCACTGCCTTCGAGCAGCCGCTCGAGACCTTCTTGCGGGGTGTAGGTGCCGCGCAGTCCGGCGCTGTTCAAGCCGCTGATCAATTCGCTGGGGAAGGCGAGCAGGATGCCAGCCTCTCGACCGAAGCGGGTGAGCGTGTTTTCCAGCGTTCCGGGGCCGATATCGTATTTCTTGCGCGCTGCGGCGGCACTGCTGGCAGTGCTGTCGACCTGAGCGCCGGCGGGCAGGGGGGCGGTGACGGCCAGCGCCACGGCCAGACTGAGCAGGGTGCGCTGGAAAGCGGGAGAGAGGCGATCTCGAGGGGGCATGTTCTATTCCTTTGAAGGGTGGCAAGCGTTGTTGCTTACCTTCCATGTCCCGCGAGATTCAGAAAAAGCTCAGCCAAGGCAAAATTATTTTTTCCGCTCCCGGTCTGCTGCCTTGACCGTTGCCCAGTAGCGGGTGAAGTAATGAACCTCTACCGGCAAGGTGCTGCGCAAAGCATCGAGAATCTTCTCCGTATCGGCGAGCGGAAACGATCCCGAGAGGCGTAGTTCGGCGACTTCCGGGGCGCAGTGCAGGTGGCCGGGGCGATGGCGGTCGACTTCGGCGATGAAATCGGCGAGGCGCATGTGACTGGCGACGATCATGTGCTCCTGCCAGGCAATCCGGTTCTCGTCGGCGGCTTCTGCAGTGAATACGGCATCGGCGGAAAACTCGGCGCTGCTGCCGGCGCTGACCGTCATCCTGCGGTCAACCGCAGCGCCGGGCTGGATTTCGACAGCACCGGCAAAGACATCAAGGCGCGTCCGGTCTTCGTGGTGACGGACCGAGAAGCGGGTACCGATCGGCAACAGCACGCCATGCTGTGTTTCGACCCGGAACGGGCGCGGACGGGGAAAATTGTCGTCGCGGCCGGTATCGATCAGGATTTCGCCGCGCAGCAATTTCAGTTGGCGCATTTTTTCCGAAAAAACGATGTCGACCGCACTATTGCTGTTCAAGTGGATGGTGCTGCCGTCTGCCAGTTGCAACCGGCGTCGCTCGCCGGTCCCGCTTTGCTCGTCGGCCAGCCAGGGTTGCCAGGGGGCATTGTCACTCACCGTCAATGCGCAGCCGCCGGTCAAGAGGGCAAGGGTCAGCAGCTTGATGGCCTGGCGCCGGCCGCGCGAGGCAGGCTGGGTCAGTGCCGCCTGGGCCAGGCTTGAAGCGAACGGTGAGGCAAGATTGCCCAAGCGGGCGTTGACCGATTCGATGCGCTGCCAGGCGTGTTCGTGGGCCGGGTCCTGAGCTCGCCAGCGCTGGATGGCCTGACCGATGTTCGAGGTCGGGCCGGCCGCTTGCAACTCGACCAGCCAGGTCACCGCCTGTCGGGCAACCTCGGGCGGAATGTCGGCAATGTTGCGGTCAACTGCGGCCGATGGCGAGGTGGTACGCATTCAATCCAGCGCCAGCGCGAAATAGCACTGGGCGCCAGCCTTGATAAGGTAACGCTTGACTGAACTGAGCGAGATATTCAGTGCAGCGGCGATTTCGTTGTGACTCATGCCGTCGAGCTGTGCGTGCAGGAAGGCGCGCTTGACGACAGTCGGCAGGCCATCGAGCAGGCGGTCGATCTCGACCAGGGTTTCCAGCAGACAGGCTTTTTCCTCCACCGATGGCGCAACCGTTTCCGGCCATTGCGCCAGGGTTTCCAGGAAAGCACGCTCGATTTGCTCGCGCCGCCAGTGGTTGGACAGCACCCGCTGGGCGACCGTGGTCAGGAAGGCTCGCGGTTCGTTCAGTGCCGGCAACTGGTCATTGGCCAGTAGCCGGACAAATGTGTCATGGGCCAGATCGGCAGCGCGGTGAGTACAGCCGAGCTTTTTTCGCAGCCACGCATGCAGCCAGCGATGGTGCTCGATGTACAGATTGGCGATGGGATGGGCAGCAGTCACGAAGCGCTCCGTGGCGGTGAAGAAACGCTGGCTTGCGACCCGTGGGTAGCTGGCTAATGAGAATGGTTCCCATTGTCTCAGGTTTATGCTGCCTCGTCAATTTGAACGATTCAGCATGGTGGCTGATCTTGGACGGGATATCTTCCTGCGTAAGGCAGCCGGAGAAGTGGCTTACATTGAATCCATATGCATCGACTTCTTTCCAGCCAAGGGCAATTGAGTCTATGTGGCAATTTGGCAGATCATCTGTTGTTAAGCGCCTGACTCCCGCCAGCCGGCCACAGCCAGCGCCAGCCAGCCGAAGATCAGGCAGAAGCCACCGAAGGGAACGATGTTGATGATGGCGCCTTCGTGGATGCCGCCGACAATGCGGAGCAGGTAGATGCCGCCGGAAAAGCCGGCGATGCCGAGCACGAAGAGGGTGCCGGCGAGGTTCAGGAACAGGCTCGTGTGCTGGCGCGACCATAGCGCGACGCCGAACAGGGCGACGGTGTGCAGCATGTGGTGCAGGTTGGCGGCACGGGCGCGTTCGAGGGCGATCGGGAGCTGATCGGCCGGGACGAAGCTGGGTAGTCCATGTGAACTCCAGGCAGCAACCCCGACACCAATGGCGCCGAGCAGGCCGGTTAGGGTGATCCAGGTGCGGAACATGGTGCTTTCTCCAAAAAAATGGCGGCAGGTGATGGCTGCCGCCTGGCGATTATCGGCGAATCCGCTTCAGCCCGCAGGCCCATTGGTGACGGCAGGTGTAGCCCCCTCGGGGCCTTCCGGTACGTAGACCATCGAGCCATCCTTCATCTTGTAGGCGACGCCGGCCTTCTCGCCGTCACCGCCGCCGATTTCGCCGCTGGCCTTGTACTTCTCGATCTTTTCGCCCTTCTTGACCAGCACTTCCATGCTTGGTTTGCCGGCGTCGGTGATTACCGTTACGTCCTGCTTGTTGAAGGGATTGATCAGCGGGTTCTGAGCGACGGTAATGAGTAGCGCGGCGATGATGACCAGGAAGATGTCGATCAGGTTGACCACCGACAGGATCGGGTCTTCGGTTTCCGGTTCGTGCAGCAGCTTGAGGCTCATGCGTGGGCTCCGCGCAGTGCCTGGATTTCCAGGATTTCTTCGGCCAGCCAGCGGCGGCGGACGTTGACCACCCAGTAGGTGATCGAGGCGGCGATCAGCGCCAGGATGACGGCGGCGAAGGCAATCGTCAGGTTGTGCGAAACCTCGGCCAGGTTGCCGTCGGACAGCGACTTGAGCGCCGGCCCCATGGGGATCATGGTGGCAACGAGGCCGAGCATCGGTGTCACCCGGCTGGCGATGCGCGGATTCTCCAACGCCTTGTGCGCGAGCAGGTCGAGCTGGTCGTCGGACAGCGTTGGCTGGCTGCGGAATTGGTTGAGAAGAAAACGGCCATTGCCGCTACGGCGCCGCCAGGCGAGCACGGCGAATTCGCCGAGTACCCAGAAGGCGTAGAGGAAGAGGGCGGTAATCAGGGCCAGTGTTGGCAGCAAGAAGAGCTGCGAGATCTGGTACATGGTCAGTTCGACGAGTTGGGACATGGATACTCCTTCAGGTTGTGTTGAGGTTGTCTTGTTACCACTTGCCTTCGAGCGACAGCAGCAGCGTGCGCTGGCCGCGTTCGCTGCTTTCCAGCCGCCAGTCGTTGGCGCCAGCGGTGTAGCCGGTGAGGCGGCGGGTGTCGGCGCGCAGCAGGTTCTGGGCGTCGAGGCGCAGGTTCAGTTGCGGCGTCAGGCGGCGGGTCAGGTAGAGGTCGAGCAGGGTTTTCGGCCGCTGTTTGGCGTCGCTTTCACCGGGAATGTCGGTGCGCGTTGTGCCATGCCGTGTCAGATGGAAGCCTGCGCTCATCTGCCAGGCGGGCAGGGCCTGGTCGACGCCGAGTGTGAACTGGTAGCGGGGCAGGTCGCGGGCATCGCGGGTCAGGCCGAGGCGTTCATCGTCGACGCGGGCTTTCGGTAGGGTCAGGTGGCTGCGGACGGCAGCGCCTTTCCAGCCGAGCGCGTCGGTCTTCAGCTTGGCGTCGAGCTCCAGCCCCCAGTGACGGGCCTTGCCCTCGTTGTACGGACGCTCGACCCAGCGTGTGCCTTCGCGCTGGATGCGGCGCTCGATGAAATCCTGGGTCTGCCGCAGGTAGACGTTGGCGCCGACGATGCCGAGGTCGCCGGGCAGGCGTTTTTCCAGCGAGGCTTCCCAGTTGATGTTGCGCTCGGCCTTGAGCGCAGCATTGCCGGCCCGGTCGGCTTCGAGCGGGCTGTTGGTGCCGGTGGCGCGCACGGTCAGGCCGGAAATCTCGTCGAGCTTGGGTGCCTTGATGCCGGCGCCGATTGACGAGCGAAAGATCAGGTCCGGCGCGATTTCGTAGCGTCCGGCTAGCGACGGCGCGATCTGGCTGGCGTTTTGCGAGTGGCCGTCGGCCTTGAGCGCGATGTGTTCGCCGCGCAGACCGCCGGTCAGGGTCAGCTTGTCGCTGAGTGGTGCTTCATGCTGCAGCCAGGCTGTCCATTGCCGGGCGCTCGCTTCATGGTCGCTGCGCAGGGCGCCGACGCCGCTGATGCGTTGCCGCTCCTCGCGTCGGTGCCAGCTCTGTTCGAGGCCGGTGGACAGCAGTCCTTTGCCGACGCCCCGGTCGAGGCGGACGGCCGAGGAAAATTCGTTCTCGTCGCGGCGGATCGATTCGTCGGCCTGCGTGATGACGCCAGCCGCGCTGCGCCACAGGCGCCGGGTATCGGCCCGGCGCTGGCCGTCCATGATCGCGGCGCGGCCGGACAGCTTGCCGTCGGCCAGTTTGCGTTCGCCTTCGGCACGCAGGCGGAGCAGGGTCATCTCGCTGTCCTCGCGGTCGCGCCTTCCGCCGTCGTCGGCCAGGCCGGTGCCGGCGACCGGGTCGGCGTAGGCCTGGCGGTCGACATGGGTGCTGCGCTCGCCGCGGTTGTGATAGACGCTGGGCCACAGGGTCAAGCTGCCGTTGTCGGCGCGCCAGGTCAGGCGCGGCGAGAGGACGAATTCATTGAGCGTGTAGGCGCCACGCTCCTGTTCGATCTCCCAGTTCGTGCGCGTGCCGGCGGTGGCGGCCTGGCGGATGCTTTTACGTTCGGTCGGCAGGCCGTGGTGGTTGATCGAGATCGGCATGACCCAGGAGAACGCCTTGTCGCCACCGCCCAGGCTGGTGCTGAACTGGCCGTTGGCCTCGTCGCCGCGCATGCCGCCGGCCAGCCGCAATGAGGTCGAGGCCTGACTCGGGCGCGCCTTCTTCATGATCAGGTTGACGGTGATTGCCGCAGCACCGCCGTGCTCGGCCGAGGCGCCGCGGAGAATCTCGATGCGCTCCAGTTCGCCGGCCGGCATCCGGCCAACCGTGGTCAGCGCGTAACGGGCGTTGGCGCTCGGGCGCTCGCCGTCGACCAGGAACTGCACTGCGTCGCGGCCCATGCCGCGGGCGTTGGCCGACGGGCCGCCGTCGTTGCCCTGGCCACCGGCATCGATACCGGGCAGCTTGCGGATGACTTCATTGACCGTCAGGCCGCCGAGGGCTTCGATTTCGCTGCGGCTGATGATGGTTTTCTGGGTCACCGCCGCCTGCTGTTCGTCGAGCGCGTCCTGTGTTGCAGTGACGGTGATTTCCGGCAGGCTGCGGGTTTCCTCGGCGCTGGCCGGCAGCGCCGCCAGGGCCAGGGCGATCAGGCTGAGCCGGGTTTTCATGGCGACCTCCGCCAGGCCGAGAGGCCGCCGCCGAGACTGGTCAGAAGCAACAGGCCGGCGCCGAACAGGGCCAGCGGTGGTGCTGGCGGTTCCTTGATCTCGACCTTCTTCAGCAGCATGCCCTGAATCGGCGGCGGGGCCACTGGTTCGGGCGGCGGCATCAGGTCGGCGGCGCTTTGCGGGCGGGTCGGGCTGGGCGCGGCGGGCAGCATGGCGGCCAGGCCGAAACCGGGGGCGACGAATTTCTCGAAGGCGGCGTTGTCGCTCTTAACGTCGAAGCGGCGGGCCAGATCGTTGTAGCGCTCCTTGAGTTCGGCAACCGTCTTCGCGTCGGCCTGCCAGTAGCCGTGGCGGGCCATCTCCAGCATCTTCTCCATGGTCTGCGCCAGCGCGTGCGGGTTGTTCTTCTCGAACCAGTCCTTGAGGCCGAGCTGGTGCTTGTCGCGGACATAGACGTCGACGAATTCCTGCCACTGGTCGTCGCGGACGATTTCGCGGGCGACCGTGGTCCAGCCGGTGAAGTTGTTCATCGAGTCGAGCACCTGCAGGGTGCCGGAATAGCCTTCGGCCATCAGCCCCTTGATGTAGCCGGGGTGGAAATTGCGGGTGGCGAGTTCCTTGGCCAGGAATTTATCGGCGCCTTCGACCTTGCCAGCACCGCTGCCGCGCAGGTTGGAGATGTACAGCTCCGGCGCCTTGCCGTCGAGATAACGGACGGCGCTGCCGATGCCGCCGAGGTATTGGAAGGGGTCGTCGGTGGTGAGCATGCCGTAGAGGTTGGAGGTGCGCGACAGTACGGCGCCCTCGGTGCCCTTGAGGTGCTCGGCGTAGAGGTTGATGTCTTCGCCGCCGGTGGTGCCCTTGCTGCCCCAGGTCGATTCGTCGCTGCCGAAGGCGTACTGCATGTTGCGCAGGTAGAGCTGGGCCAGCTTGCGGTCGCCTTCGGCCTTGCTTTTCCAGGTGTCGGTGGCCAGCGCCGCGTCGTCGAGCCCGGTGCCGTAGCGGCCGGAGGCGTTGGAGAAGATGCGTGTTTCCGCCGCTCGTTGTGCGGCCGCTTCCGGCACGCCGCGCTGCCTGAGGCTGGCGGCGATGCGTTGGCTGTTGGCGTGTACCGGGTTATCGGCTTCATTGGCGCGGGCGGCGAGTTCGGCTGCCTTGGCCAGTTGTTTCATCACATTCGGGAAGTGGTCGCGGTAGAGTCCGGTGGCCGAGAGCACGATGTCGACGCGGGCGCGCCCGAGCTGTTCGCGCGGGATCAGCTTGACGTCGATGACCCGGCCACCCGCGTCCCATACCGGCTCGACGCCCATCGCCGCCAGCGCCTGCGCCTCGAGCAAGCCCAGGTGGCGCATGGTTTCGACCGACCATAGCGTGAATGTCAGCTTCTTCGGGGCTTGCCCGGTCTTGGCGCGATGCGCGCTAATCAGCGCTTCGGCGGCTTCCTTGCCGGCGGCCCAGGCCTGTTGGGTCGGCACCCGGGACGGGTCGAAGCCGTACAGATTGCGCCCGGTCGGCAGTGCGTCCGGGTTCTTCATCGGGTCGCCGCCGTAGGAGGTTGGGCGGTGCTGGCCGGCCAGCGCCGACAGCAGACCGTCCATTTCGGCTGCAGCGCCGAGGTCGGCGTACCACTTGCGGCCCTGTTCGAGCTGGGCTTTCAATTTGGCGTCGGCGAGCACCGGCCGGCCGTCGAGGAAATCGCGCAGCAGGCGGAAGGGCGGCGTTTCGGCCATTTTCTCGTAATCGCCGACGAAGGCTTCGTCGAGGTCTTCGTCGGGCACGCCGGCCGCCTTGGCGGCAGCTTCCCAGTAAGGCTTGCCGAGCATCAGCAGCACCGTGCCCAGGCGGAATTTCTCCGCCGGTGCCGTGCCCAGCGTGTGCAGGCCGAGCGGCTGCGCGGTCTGGGCCAGTTCGTGCAGGTGGTCGTGCAGTTCGTTGACGAAGCTGCGGAAATCGGCGGCAACCCGCTTGTCGTCCCAGCCCATGTCTTTGTCCATGCGTTCTTTTTTGACCTTTTTCATCAGGTCAGCGGCGATTTTTTCCTTCACCGAACCTTCGTCCTGCTGCTGCCAGGCGTGCAGCAGGTCGTGGATTTCGTTGAGCGAGGCGTGCAGCCCGGCTGGCGCGAACGGCGGTGTCTGGTGGGTGACGTTGACAGCGCGACCACGGCGCTTGGTCTGCAGGGCCTCGCCGATGTTGTCGACGATGTAGGGGTAGATCACGGGCACATCGCCGATGGCGGCCATCGGATAATCGCTCATCGACAGCCCGCGTTCCTTGCCGGGCAGCCATTCCTGCGAGCCGTGCGTGCCGTAGTGCACGATGGCGTCGGCCTTGAAAGCTTCGCGCACCCATAGGTAATGCGCCATGTAATAGTGAGACGGTGCCGCCACCGACGAGTGGTAGAGTGCCTTTTCCTTGTCTTCCCAGCGTTCGCCGCGCGGCGCCTGAGGGCTGAGCAGGAGCTTGCCGATCCGGTAGCGCGGCATCACGAAGTAGGCCTCGCCACGGTCGTACACCACCATCGACGATTTTTCCGGCTTGCCCCAGCGCGCTTCCATGTCGGCGCGAGCTTGCGCCGGCTGGCGCTCGAACCAGGCACGGTAAGCCTTGACCGGCAGGCGTTCGGCCAGCCCGTCGCGGAGCAGGGCATCCAGCTGGCCGTCGCGGTAGAAGGGACTGAGCAGTCGCTGCAGGGTGTTGATCAACTGGATTTCTTCGTTCTCCTGGACGTCATAGCCGGCGCCTTTCATGACCTTGAGCATGGCTTCGAGGCTGCGCGGGACGTTGAGGTAGGAGGCGGAGAAGTTCTTTTCGCCGGGCGGGTAGTTCCAGAACAGCACGGCGACCTTTTTCTCGCCGTTGGGCAGGCGCTGCAGGCGGGTCAGCTTGATCGCCTTGGCCGCCAGCGCGGCGCTTTGTTCGGGGATCACCATGATCTCGCCATCGGCCTTGCGGGTCGTGAAGGCAACCACGGCGTCAAACATCCCGGCGTATTCGGCCTGGGCCAGGTAGAAGGGGACGTCCATCAGCGGAATGCCCTGCGGGTCGGCGCGCCATTCGGCCTCCTCGCCTTTACGGTAGGAAAGGGCCTGGATCACGGGAATGCCCAGTGCCTCGAATTCCTTGCGCTTGCCCTCGGGATTGAGCGTGATATGGCTGTTGATCAGCACGTCGGCAACCGGTTTGCCGTTCAGGCGCAGCATGTCATCGTGCGTTTCCATGACCGGCCCGTAATAGGCCAGCGGCAGTGCGCCGGCGGCCTCGATGCGGCGGATCATGTCGTCGATGAAGCCGGTCTGGCGGGCGCCAATGTGAATCTGAAAGAAGTTGATGGCCACCGTCGGCGGCCGTCTGGCCGGATCGACGCCCTTCCAGCGGAAGTAGTCGGCCGGCGTGGCGAAGATCTGCCCGGGGGCGTCCGGATGGTAAATGGCCGACTTGGGGAAAACGAAGGGCGGGGCGACGTTCTTGACCGTGGTGCCGCGCAGATGGGCGGCGAGCGTGGCGAGGAAGCCGTCAAAATTGGCCATGCCGCCGTTGGTGTAGTAGGCGTGCAGTTTCTCGGCCAGGGCCTTGCCCAGGCCGCTGGCTTGCGGGCCGTTGTCCTGCATCCAGATGTGCGGGGTTTTCAGTTGCGCCAGCGGCTTTTCCAGCCGGCGCTTGACCGCTTCCTGCATGTGGGCGCGCGCGGCGTCGAAGATCACGAAATCGTGGCCGGCGAAGATGTCGGCCTGGCGCTCGCTGGGAATTCGTTCGGCAAAGTGTGCCTCGATCTTCAGGCCATGCTTGTCAGCCAACTCGGCGATGGCCTTGAATTTGCCCGGCGGCACCGGGGAGGTGGCGATGAACAGGATGGATTGGGCGAAGGCGGCGCCTGAGAATAGCAGCAGGGCGGCGAGCAGGATTGTGCGGAGCTGGGTCATGTCTGGCCTGGCGATGAAACGTTGGGCCGGCGCCTGGACGGGCGCCGGCGGGCAGGGTTAGAAATCGGCCTGCAGCGAGAGGCGGAAGTTGCGACCTGGTTGCGAGTAGAAGTCGACGCCGAGCGGGTTTCTGGCGTCGGCCTGACGGATGTCGCTCCACAACCAGTATTTCTTGTCGAACAGGTTGTTGACCGTGGCCACGATGCGCGTGTCCTTGGTTGGCCGGTACCAGACAGAGATATCGGTTACGCTGTAACCGGCAGGTTGGAACCAGGCGCCGTCGGTGTCATCGGTGCGCTTCTTGCCCTGGGCGGCGCGCAATCGGGTTTCGCTGCCCCAGTTGCCGGTGTCGTAGCTGATGCCGGAAGACAGGCGCATCGGTTCGACACTGTTCAGCGGCTGCCCGGTTTGTTCGTTGGTGCCGTGTGCGTAGGCCAGGCCTGCATCGACTCGCCAGCCCGGTGCGAAGTCCCAGCTCCCCTTGAACTCCGCACCGTAAATCCGGACCTTGTTCAGGTTGACTGAACTGTAGGTGGAGATGCCGGGAATGCACAGTGGGTCGGCTGGACAGTTCAGGCGGATACTTTCGATGAAATTCTTGTAGCGGTTGTCGTAAACCGTAACTTGGCCTCGCATGTTTTCATGCTTGAAGCGTGCACCGAATTCCACGCCGATACTGGTTTCCGGTTTCAAGTCCGGGTTCGGGGTCGAACCGTATCCTTGAGTTGTATTACGGAAGGCACCATTCAACTCGCTATAGTTGGGTGCGCGGAAACCGGAAGCGATTTGTCCGAACAGCGTGGTTATTTCGTTGATTGCCCAGCGTGCGCCAAATTTTGGTGAAATGGCTTCGTGTGATTGTTGCACTGCTTGTCGTCCGATCGCTGTCAGGGCATGTTGAGCCAATGCATCGACTTCGGGTTTGATCTCTGTTCGGTCGTAACGCAGACCAGGAACGAGTGTCCAGCCACTGTTGGCTAGCGAAATTTCATCCTGGATGAAGACACCGATCGTATCGGTACGCCCGTCAGCGAAGTCGCGCAGTGGGTAGGTTTCTCCGGCCAGCGTCTTGGTGACCGTGCCGGCGGTTAGATTGCGAATGGTTGCGTCGCGCTTGGTCGAGACCTCCTGGCGGCTCAGATCGAGGCCGTAGGTCAACAGGTGGTCATGCATTCCAAGGCGAAGCGCAGACTCGAACTGGGCGCTCAGCCCCAAGCTGGTCTGGGAAAAATGGAAATCCTGCTCAATGTCGCAAGTGTTGGTGCCGGCTGTTACGCCGGAGCATCCTGCGGTGGTATTGCTACGAACCTGTTTGTTGTTGTTGTGAGTGTTTGATTCCTGATGATAGGTACGCAGGATCATACGATCGTAGAAGAGATTGCTCGGGCGATGTTCGTACTCGATGCTGGCGCGCAAGCGTTCAGAGCTGTCATCACCTCTCATCTGACTGACGCGTGAGAGTGATGAGGGAATTCTCAGGATGTCGGTCTTGCTGTCCTGTTCACGGCTTTCCACGGTTGCCGTGAGCTTGTGTCCGGCGAGGGGGCGCCAGATCAGTTTGGCGATGCCGCCTTGGTCATTTGTCGTGGTCGGGTTTGCCTTGCTGCGAGCCGGGCCGGTGATGTCGAGCTTGCCGAAGTTTTCCGTTTCCTCGCCTTTACCCTGGCTGATTCCGAGCAGCAGTTCAGCGGTTTCTCCTCTGAGAGCGCCGAGGATGGTGCCATTCAGGGTATCGCTGGCGCTTGACCAGGTGCCGCGCAGACGCAGGCCGGTTTTCTTGTCGCCCGGTGCGATATCGCTGGGGTCCAGGGTGACGAAGCCGACCACACCGCCCAGCGCATCCGAACCATAGAGACTGGAGGCTGGGCCGCGAACGACTTCGGCCTGACGCAGGAAGTCGGGCATGACTCCGGGCGTGGCGCTCATCGTGAAGTTGGTGGCGCCGCCGCCGTTGTAGTAATCGGGCTGGCGATAGCCGTCAACCAGCTGAATGACGCGATTGTCCTCGATGCCTCGGATGTTGACGCGGGTTGCCCCGAAACGGCGGAGATCGCGCGCCATCGCGACATCGGGTTCGTCGCGGAAGAGGTCTGCGTCATCGGCCGGCAGACGACGATCCATCTGCTCCCGGCTGACTTTGCTTACCGTGACGGTGGCCTCATCAACGCTGGCCTCGCGCCGGTTGGCGGAGACGATGGTTTCGTCGAGAGCGGTTTCGGCAAAGGCAGTCGTTGCCGAGAAGGCGCACAGAAGTGCACAAGGAATGGCGCGTAAGCCGAGCCACTGGATGCGGTGCATGGAAACCTCCAAACATGATTGATTACACGTCTGGCTGGCTACCGGGCGATGCGCCCGAAGTGGGCTGGCTGGGTGGCTGGCTGCTACAAATAAGAATCGTTATTGTTTCATGGATTCTCGAAGCGGTAAAGAAAAAGGCCAGGGTTTTGCCCTGGCCTGATCGGTTGTTGGTGAGGATCAGCGATCCGCGAACGGCTTTTTCTTGAACTTCCGCTCGCCGTCGAACTTGCGTTCGCCGCCGAAGCTGCCGCTCGGACGGCCTTCGTCCTGGCGCAGGTTGATCGGTACGCCGCGGATGCGGGTGCGCTTCAGGGCGTTGGCGGCTTCGGCGGGCATGCCGGCCGGCAGTTCGACCGTGCTTGATTCCTCGTAGAGGCCGATGCGGCCGATGAAGCGGCTTTCGATGCCGGCTTCGTTGGCAATGGCGCCGACGATGTCGCGAACTTCGACGCCGTGCTCACGGCCCACGTCAATGCGGTAGCGCACCATGTCGCCGGCCGGTGCCGGACGCGCCGGGCGGTCTTCGCGGCGCGGGCGTTCCGGACGGTCCTCGAAACGCGGACGCTCGCTGCGTTCGCCACGATCCTCGAAGCGCGGCTTGCGCTCGCGGTCACCGAAGCTGGCTGGGCGATGTTCGCTACGCTCTTCGCGGAACGGACGCGGCTGCGGATCTTCGCCGGCGACCTCGAGCGGTTTGCCTTCCTGGGCCATCTTGGCCAGGGCGGCGGCGACTTCCTCGGCGCTGACATCCTTTTCCTCGCACAGTTGCGAGACGATGTTGGCGAAGAAATCGAGGCCTTCGGCATCGAGGACTTCGGCGACCTTGGTCTTGAAGTCGGCAACGCGCTTGTTGGTGACGTCGGCACGGCTGGGCAGGGTCAGCGGCGCGATCGGCTGGCGGGTGGCGCGCTCGATGGTGCGCAGCATGCGGATTTCGCGCGGGGCGACGAAGAGGATGGCGTTGCCGTTGCGACCGGCACGGCCAGTGCGGCCGATACGGTGCACGTAGGCTTCGGTGTCGTACGGAATATCATAGTTGATGACGTGGCTGACCCGCGGCACGTCAATGCCGCGCGCGGCAACGTCGGTGGCGATGACGATGTCGAGGGCGCCGGACTTCAGTTGTTCGATGACGCGTTCGCGCATCTGCTGGTTGAGGTCGCCGTTCAGCGCAGCGGCAGCGTAACCGCGGGCGTTGAGCTTGTCGGCGAGTTCGACGGTGGCGGTCTTGGTGCGCACGAAGATGATGGCGGCGTCGAAGTCTTCTTCAACTTCGAGGATGCGGGTCAGCGCGTCGAGCTTGTGCAGGCCGGAAACCTGCCAGTACACCTGGCGGATTGCGGCGACCGTGGCGGTGGCCGACTTGATCTTGATTTCCTTGGGATCGACCAGGTATTTCTGGGCGACGCGGCGAATCTGTTCCGGCATGGTGGCCGAGAACAGCGCGGTCTGGTGTTGTTCCGGCGTACGCTCAAGAATCCACTCGACGTCGTCGATGAAGCCCATGCGCAGCATTTCGTCGGCTTCGTCGAGGACCAGCGTCTTCAGGTGGTCGAGGTTGAGCGTCTTGCGCTCCAGGTGGTCCATGACCCGGCCCGGCGTGCCGACGATGACGTGGGCGCCGCGTGACAGTTGCTTGAGCTGGATGGTGTAGCTCTGGCCACCGTAGATCGGTAGCACATGGAAGCCGGGCAGGTTCTTGGCGTAGCTCTGCAGCGCTTCGGCAACCTGGATGGCGAGTTCGCGCGTCGGTGTCAGGATCAGGGCCTGCGGTTTGGCGACCTTGATGTCGATGGTTTCCATCAGCGGCAGCGCGAAGGCGGCGGTCTTGCCGGTGCCGGTCTGCGCCATGCCGATCATGTCACGGCCGTCGAGCAGGACGGGAATGCACTGGGCCTGGATGGGGGAGGGGGTTTCGTAACCGATTTCGCTCAGGGTCTTGAGCAGGGATTCGCTCAAGCCGAGTTCGGCAAAGCTGTCGACGGTAGACGTCATGATGCTGTTCCTTTCCGCGCTGCCGGTTCGCGACGGGCAGCGGTATTCGCCCGTATCGCGGGCGGCCTGGGTGACCCCGACGCAGCCATGCCGGGGAATAAATCAATGGGGTGAATCCTGCACAAGAACTGAAAAACCGGGGGCTGCTCGGAGTTACTGCGGGCGATGCATCAACGCATTGAACTGATTATTCTACATTTTTTCGTTCGTTGACGCCAGCCCGCGCGGCCGGAGACGGCATCCGGCTCAGGGTTTTACGGGGCGGGGTTGGTGTAGCGCAGATGAATCGCGTCGATGGCTTCAAGCAACTCGGCATGCATCGGCGTCAGGGTGGACGGCAGGGTTTCCTTGAGCTGGTTCAGCGAGGAGGCGCCAATGATGGTGCTGGCGACGAACCAGCGCGAGCGGACGAAGCCCAGCGCCAGTTGGGTTGGCGTCAGGGCATGGCTGCGCGCCAGGTCGACGTAGGCCTGGACGGCGGCGCTGACGTTGGGCTTGGCGTAGCGTTGGCCGAAGAAGGGCCATTGCGTCAGGCGACCGGGGGCCGCCGGGTCGGCCAGGTATTTGCCGCTGAGATGACCGAAGGCCAGCGGCGAGTAGGCGAGGAGTCCGACCTCCTCGCGGTGGCAGGTTTCGGCCATGCCATATTCGTATACCCGGTTGAGCAGGTTGTAGCTGTTCTGGGTCGAGACGATGCGCGGCAGGCCAAGCTCGTCGGCCAGGCGGGTGAACTGGCAGATGCCCCAGGGGTGTTCGTTCGATACCGCGACATGGCGGACCTTGCCCTCGCGGACCAGTTCGCCCAGGGTTTCCAGTTGTTCGCGGATGCTCGTGCATTCGCGTTCCTTGGCCGGGTCGTACTGCCACTGGCCGAACATCGGCTGGTTACGCTCCGGCCAGTGCAGCTGATAGATATCGATGTAGTCGGTCTGCAGGCGCTGCAACGAACCTTCGATGGCGGCGCGGAGGTTGGCGCGGTCCATGCTCTGCGGGCCGCCGCGTATCCATTCCAGGCTGCGTGCCGGGCCGGCCACCTTGGTGGCCAGGATGATCTTGTCGCGCGCTTGCCGCTTCAGCCAGCGGCCGACGATGGCTTCCGACGCGCCGGCGGTTTCGGCGCGGGTTGGCACGGCATACATTTCAGCCGTGTCGATGAAATTGATGCCGTGTTCCAGCGCGTAATCGAGTTGGCCGTGGGCATCGCCTTCATCGGTCTGCTCGCCGAAGGTCATCGTGCCGAGGCTGACTTCGGGAATGCTCAGTTCGCTGCGGCCCAGGCGCTTGTTTTTGAACAGGCTCATAATTGGTCTCCGGAAATGGGGGGAAAGCTCAGGGTTGTTGGCAGAGGACGCCGTAGATCAGCACGTGGCGTTCGAGTACCGGATCAAAGCTGGCGGGAACGATGGCCAGTCGGTGCTCGTCAGCTCGCTGACAATGGGCCCGGGTCCACGCGGCAGCAGCGGCGTGTGCCGATGCGAAATCGGGGAACAGGGCGTCCAGCGCGTTGGCGCGCACCGGCAGGAACTTGCCGCAATGCCGGTCGAGCAGGGTGTCGGTGTCCAGCATCTGGACTGCATAACCCTGTGCCGGGCGGCGCAAGGGTAAAGCGTGCACATCGTAGGGGTCGCCAAAGGCGTCGTCGGGAAAATCCACAGTAAACAAGCAGTGTCAGGCGGGAATGTCGGGAATGAGCATCTGTTCGAGGAGCAGGATACGGTCCTTCAAGGCCAGCTTCCGTTTTTTCAGGCGGCGGATCAGCAATTCGTCCGGCGGCGGGTTCTCGATGAGGTGCAGGATGACCTGATCGAGATCGCGATGTTCCAGTTGCAGTTCATTCAACTGCATGCGGATGTCGCTGATTTCCGTCTCGGTCAACGGACGAAGGGCCATGGCATTGCTCCTGACAGCATTTATGGTTTTGCTTAGAATAACCGAACCAATATAAAGGAGGAGAACATGATGCACCACGTAATCGTTTCGTTCGGCAAGGACACCGAGTTCGAATACAAGCTCGCCGGCGGTGGCGCTGCTGACGAAGCACGTCAATGGTTTGACCGTGAATTCGTCGCCCTGGAATGCGATGTGGCGACCCCGACGGGCAAGGTCCTGGCCGTCGACCGGATTCTCAGTGTCGCCAAGTATGCCGGCGAAAACCGCTTCCGCGACCAGCCGTCCTGGGCCGAACAATTTGCCCGCAACACCGCAGCCATTCTTGGCCGGGAGCTCATCCGCGTCGATGTCGAGCAATACAGCATCGGTTATTGATGAACAAGGCGTTTGTCCGGGAAAGCGACGGCGAGGATGACGAGGATCTGCAACCAGCCTTGCGCATCCCGCCCGGTTCCCGCAATTACATTACCCCGGCCGGGCATGCCCGGCTGAAGGACGAGCTTGAGCATCTGGTCAAGCGCGAGCGTCCGCATGTCGTCGAAATTGTCGCCTGGGCGGCATCCAATGGCGACCGCTCGGAAAACGGTGACTATATATATGGCAAGCGTCGGCTCCGCGAAATCGACCGGCGCATCCGTTTCCTGAGCAAACGCCTGGATATTGCCGAAGTGGTCGATCCGTTGCGTCAGGGCGACAACGATCAGGTCTTCTTCGGGGCCACCGTAACCATCGGTGATGCCGACGGTAGTGAAAACACCTATCAGATTGTCGGGATCGACGAGGCCGACGCCTCATCCGGACGCATCAGCTGGATATCGCCGCTGGCCCGTGCGCTGATCAAGTCCCGCGAAGGCGACAGCATCCGTTTCCAGAGCCCGGTTGGCGTGCGCGAAATCGACATCCTAGAAGTGCGCTACGAAACAATCCCCTGAAATTTTCAAAAAGGTGTTGACGCATTTTTTGGTGTGTGTAGAATGCGCACCTTCCTTGCGGTGCCGGGGTTTCCGGCGGTGTGAGGCAGGCAGTGAGGTGAAAGAAATTTTGCTGAAGTGCTTGACGGGGGTGAGGAGGTGTTACATAATCTCGCTTCTCTGCTGCAGACGAATTGATGTGTTGATTTGG